>WPCJ01162195.1_pt1 | contig 28277 bp, 27 predicted proteins | sample 5399831 | NCBI WGS metagenome assembly WPCJ01 (sample SAMN12869470, study PRJNA574797) | sludge metagenome | isolation source: wastewater treatment of pH10 | place: China:Beijing | collected 2019-05-20 | reverse complement strand
TCACCGCCTTGTCGGTCGATCAACTCAAGGCCCTCATCGACCGATACAACGACACTCCACGCAAATGCCTTGCCTATCGCACCCCGAACGAGGTCTTCTCACGCATCGTCAACGTGTTGCACTTCAAACGTGAATCCACCTCCCCGCCTTCGCAGGGATGACATCGAGTGTGGGCAAGCTGAGGTGACAGTCGATCGCTCCACTGTTATGCAATCGATTACATTGATCTGGACGTCGAGAATCGACGCCCGGGAACGACCACAACGAGCGCAGACGCGCCGCCCTGTTGAGGAGTGAACCCCCGTGTTTTCGATTTCGCGTGACGAGCTCGGCCCCAACTTCACCTTCGGCGCCGCCACGGCCGCCTACCAGATCGAAGGCGGCCAGACCGATGGCCGCGGCACCTCGATCTGGGACACGTTCTCGTCGACCCCCGGCAATGTGAAGAACCTCGATACCGGCGCCGTCGCCTGCGACCACTACAACCGCTGGCCCGGCGACCTCGATCTGGTCCGCGACGGCGGCTTCGACGCCTACCGCTTCTCCTTCGCCTGGCCCCGCCTCATCCCGGAGGGGATCGGCGCGGTGAATTCCAAGGGCCTCGATTTCTACGATCGGCTGATCGACGGCATGCTCGAACGCGGCATCAAGCCCTATGCGACGCTCTATCACTGGGACTTGCCCAGCGCGCTGCAGGACAAGGGCGGCTGGATGAACCGCGACGTCGCCAACTGGTTCGCCGAATACGCGACCCTGGTCGGCCATCACTTCGGCGATCGGCTCGCCGCGACCGCCACCATCAACGAGCCATGGTGCGTCGCCTTCCTCAGCCACTTCCTCGGCGTGCACGCCCCGGGCTACCGCGATCTGCGGGCGGCGGCGCGCGCCATGCACCACGTGCTGTTTGCCCACGGCACGGCAATCGACACGCTGCGGGCCGAAAGCGTCAAGAACCTCGGCATTGTCCTGAACCTCGAAAAGGCCGAGGCCGCTTCCGAGCAGCCTGGCGATATCGAGGCGCAGAACCTCGGCGATGCGCTGTTCAACCGCTGGTATCTCGATGGCGTGTTCAAGGGCCGCTACCCCGAAGAACTCACCAGCCGCCTCGCGGCCTATCTTCCCGATGGCTTCGAGAAGGACATGGAGGTGGTCTCCCGTCCGCTCGATTGGCTGGGCATCAACTACTACACGCGTGGCCTCTATGCCGCCGGCCCCAACGGTCTGTTCGGTGCCGAGCGCCGCTCCGGCGATCTCGAACAGAGCGACCTGGGCTGGGAGATCTACCCCAAGGGCCTCGAAGACCTGCTGGTCCGCGTCAACCGCGATTACACCAAGCTGCCGCTCTATGTCACCGAAACCGGCATGAGCGAGACCAATGACGAACGCCGGGTGAAATACTATGACGATCACCTGCGCGCCGTCGCCAATGCACAGGGGCAGGGCGCCGATGTCAGGGGCTTCTTCGCCTGGTCGCTGCTCGACAACTACGAATGGTCACAAGGCTACACCTCGCGCTTCGGCATCGTGCATGTCGACTACGACACCCAGGTGCGCACACCGAAGGCCAGCTACCGCGCCTTCCAGGGGATGCTCCACAACACCCGGTGATCGGCGGCTGCTGAGCTCTCAGTCAGGCCTTCTCCCACAAGGGGAGAAGGCCCCGATTGATGGAGCGACGCCCCCGCGTCACATCGCCGGGGCCGGCGACGCCGCATAGGTCACGGTGTGCTTGCCGTCGGCCCATTCATATGTAGCCCAGCAGGCGTCATCGGCGGCGGCCTTGGGGCAGTTGCTGCCATCGACCCACACCTTGGCGACGGTCCCGGCATCCGACTGCGTCAGGGTCGGTGCGCCGCCCAGCACTTCGATCGGTTTGGCGAAGCCGTCACCTGAGAGCGCGATGTCGATCTGACACCCGCCATTGCTGCAGAACGCCGTTGCCGCGGCGCTGCACTGCAGGTTTTGCGGGTTGAGCACATAATCGGCGACGCCGTCGCGATCGAGATCGGCGCTCATCGTCAGCGGCCGGTCGGCGCCCGCCACCAGCGCGCCGCCCAGTTGCTTGCAGCTCTCGGCATAGCCCGCGATCACCTTTTCGACGCCTGCCGGCAAGCCGGGGGCGGCAGGCTCGCCGTTCTGCAGGGCGAAGAACTGCTGCATCGAGGCTTCGATATTGGTCTTCAGTGCCGCGATCCGGTCGGTATAGACCTTGCGCAGGCAGGTGATGTCGGCGCCGCACTTGCCGCGCGCCGCGAGGAACGCCTCGGCGTCGTCATGCCTCGCGCCATTGGCGCCCATGAACATCGGCACCTTGTCATAGGCGAAGTACAGCCCGCCCATCTCGCTGTCGAGCGACGAGGTGACGCCGTCGCGGCACACCGCCACCTCATCGGCCGCCGTCGCCTTGCTGCAGTCGAAGCTGGCGGCCTGCGCCGGAGCGGCGATGAGCAGCGGCAGCAGCAGTCCCGAAAGGGCCGAAACGAGGCTCAGAAGTGCGCGCATGATTTCACCTGTTTGATGTAAGTTGTTCCGGATAATAGCATTTTTGGCGACCACGACCGACGCAACTCTCCGTGCGTCCTCAACAAACCCTGAACCGTCGCCGCGCCGTGCTTGCTATCGCGGCCGGCATTGGCCAAGAAACTGCTCGCCAATCGTGGCCAGCCTGCGGTGCTCGATGCATGTCTATGTGATCAATCTGGCGCGCCGACCCGATCGCCGGGCCTTCATGCAGGCACAGGCGGAGCGGCTGGGCCTCACGTTCGACTACATCGACGCCGTCGATGCCCAATCGCCGACCGCCAACCTGAACGAGATCGAGGTGCGCAGCGGCGCCTATGGCCGCATTTCGACGGGCGATCTCGCCTGCACCCTGAGCCACAGGAAGTTCTGGCGAACCTTCCTTGAAACCGGCGAGCCCTACGCAGTGGTTCTCGAGGACGACGCCATCCTCGCCGATGACAGCGGCGCCTTCTTTGCCGACAGCGGCTGGATTCCTCCCGGCGCCGCAGTCGTCAAGCTCGAGCGCTATGGCCGGAAGCGTCCGATGTTCATGGATCGCGAAACGGTGCCGGCGCACGGCCGCCGCGTCGGTCGGTTCTACGGCAAGTGCGCGGGCACTGCCGGCTATGTCGTCTCGGCCGCCGGCGCCCGCATGTTGCTCGCCGCGACCACTGCGGTCGACGATCCGATCGACCAGATGATGTTCAACCCGGGCCGCTCGGCCCTGTTCGGACGCCTCTCGCCCTATGTGCTGGAACCTGCGATCTGCGAACAGGAGCAGGTTGTCGTGCCCTCCGACATCCGCGGCAGGCGCCAGTCGAGCCGCGGCGGCCTGCGCGGAGCGCTCAACGAGCTGCGCGCCGTGCCGCGACAGCTGGCGCATGCGCTGAGTCTCGTCCTGCCGCTATTGCAGGGTCGGCTCGAGCGGCGGGTACTCACCTTTCGGCGGTAGATCGTTTTTCCCAATGATCCGAAACGCACTCGGTGTCATCCCTGCGAAAGCAGGGACCCATTTCACCGCCCGCACCAGCCGATAGTTGGGTCCCTGCTTTCGCAGGGATGACAGCCGGTGGGTGGCGATGCCGACGCGGCTCAATCGCGAATGCTCACGCAAAGACCGGCCGCGATCCTCGATCGGCGCCCCCTCGAGATGGAGGGCCCGCGATGCTATGGAAACACCAGCAGCTTTATCGCCAGCGCGATCGACACCAGCACCACCAGCGGCCGGATCAGCCTGGCGCCGAAGCGGATGCCGGTGAGCGCCCCGAGATAGCCACCGACGATCTGGCCGATGATCATCGCTATCGCTACCGGCAGCACCACATTGCCCGAGGGGATGAACAGGGCCAGCGCGCCGATGTTCGAGGTGAGGTTCAGCACCTTGGTGTGTCCGGCCGCCCGCGTCACACCCAGTCCAAACAAGGTGACGAAGCCCAGGGTGAGGAACGAGCCGGTCCCGGGCCCGAGAATGCCGTCATAGAACCCGATGGCAAAGCCCATCACCGGCACGAAGATCGCCGTGCTGAGCCGGGCCTGGCTGTCTTCGTCGGTGAGCTTGGGCGCGAAGGCGAAGTAGACCGCCACCGCGATCAGCGCCACCGGCACCGCATATTGCAGCACCGTGGTATCGATCGATTTGACCGCCAGCGCCCCGAGGAACGAGCCGATAAAGGTCAGTGGGATGGCGAGCGCCAGGAGCTGCAGCGACACGAAGCCCTTGCGCCAGTAGGTGAAGGCGGCGATCGCCGTTCCCACCACCGATTGCAGCTTGTTGGTGCCGAACGCGGTGACCGGCGGAATGCCCACCGACAGCAGTACCGGCAGCGCGATCAGCCCGCCGCCGCCGGCAATGGCATCGACGAACCCCGCGAGCAGCCCCACAAAGCCCAAGGCGACGAGGATCGTCAGGTCGAAGCTCACAGCAGGGTGGAGATCCCCGGCGGCACCCCGCCCATGATCGACAGCAGCGCCTCGAGCTGCGCCTTGCGGAGCGGCGTCCAGTCGGCGGTGCGCGACACGATCAGGTTCGCCTCCGACTTCATGATCAGCCCGTCCTCCAGCACCCGCAGCTGGTTGGCGGCGAGGGTGGAGCCGGTCGAGGTGATGTCGACGATCAGGTCGGCCGAGCCGGCGGCCGGCGCCGATTCGGTCGCTCCGGCGCTCTCGACGATGCGATACTCGGCAATACCGTACTTGGCAAAGTGCCGCCGCGTCAGGTTCACATACTTGGTCGCGACGCGCAGCCAGCGTCCGTGCCGCGAACGGAAATCTGACGCCACGTCGGCGAGGTCGGTCATCTGCTGCACATCGATCCAGCTGTCCGGGATCGCGACCACCACATTGGCCTCGCCGAAGCCGAGCCCACGCACGAACAGCACGTTCTCTTCGCCGTTCTCGGAGGCCTCGTGGATCAGGTCCGAACCGGTGACCCCGATATCGACCCCGCCGAGGATCAGCTCGCGGGCAATCTCGGCCGCCGGGTAGAACCGTACCGTCACCTGCGGCTGGTTCTTGATCGAGCCGACATAGGAGCGCGCCCCGCCGGGGCGGGCGATGTTCATCCGTGCCGTCGAAAAGGCTTTGCGGGTCAGCTCTTCGAGCCGGCCCTTGCTGGGAATGGCGAGCGTCAGGCCGCCGGGCAAGGTGCTCATTGTTCGGCCTCCCTCTCGAGCCGGTCGACCCACAATGCGCAGCCCGATGCCTTTACCGGCTCGCCTGCGCCCAGGCGCTCCAGCATGCGGTCATACTCGCCGCCCGAAGCCAGCACTTCACCGTCCGACCCGGTCATCTCGAAGACGATGCCGGTATAGTAGTCGAGCCGCGGCGAGAAGCTCGCATCGAAGATCACGTCGGCATTGGGCGACAGTGCCGCCAGCGCCGCGGCGTGGTTGCGCACCTGGTAGAGCGGCTCGTCGAAATCGAACCCGGCTTCCTTGCACATCTCCGAGATGCGCTCGAACGCCGTATCGGTGCTCTCGGCCACCGACAGGTAGTTCTGCAGCAACGCTACCGTCTCGGGCGGGATCGGCGCCGATTCCAGCGCCTGCTTTTCGAGGTAGCGGTCGGCGATCTCTTCCGGCGTGCGGCTGCCGATCAGGCTCAGCCCGCCCGACAGCATCGCATCGGTGACGATCTCGATCACCGTGTCCCGGCTGTCCGGGGCAGGGGCGTCGACCTTCTGCTCGGGGTTGCTGAGCCGCTCCATCAGCCGCTCCAGCGCCTCGGGATGGCCGAAGCGGTGGCGGATGCGGCTTCGCCATGCCAACGGGATCTCAGCTGCTTCGAGAAACGCCTCGAACAGCCCGACCCCACCCAGCCGTACGCTGGGCGCGGTGATGTCGTAGATGGCGAGCGCCCAGCGCGCGAAGGTCAGCACCTGGTCGAGTGCGTTGTCGGCGTCGGCCTGGCCCAGGAGTTCCAGCCCGGCCTGCTCGAATTCCACCGGCGTCGAGTTCTGCTGCCGGAAGATCGGTCCGAGATAGGTGAAGGCGGCAGGCGCGCCGATCAATCCGTCTTCCAGATATTGCTGGGCGATCGGCAGCGTGAAATCCGGCCTGAGGCAGTATTCGAGCCCGTTATTGGTGGTGGTCAGCAACAGGTTGCGCCCGAACTCCTCGCCGGCGAGGTCAAAATACGGCCCGGCCGGCAACAGCAGCGCCGGCGTGGCCCGCGTCACGGTGCGCGACTCGACCAGCCGCACCAGCGCGGCATATCGTTCGGATGCTGTCTTCACTTGTCGGCGTCCGGATATTTCGCGCCGAGGTAGGCGGCCACCGCCGGCAGCTCGGAGATGGCCGCGACGATCGCGTCGAGGTCGCCGTCGCACTCGAACTGGCCGGGGCGCGCGGCCTTGTACTCGGCATTGTCGGCGATCGCCTTGGCGGCCTCCTTGCCGGCGATCAGGTCCTTGATCTGCACCTTGCCGAGCTCGCGCTCCTGCGTGCCTTCGATGATCACCGCAGGGGCGTTGCGCTTATCGGCATAGGCCACCTGCTTGCCGAAGTTCTTGGTGTTGCCCATGAACATCTCGGCCCGGATGCCGGCCCGGCGCAGCCGCGAGGTGATCGCCTGGTAGCGGGCCGTCTGATCCTTGTCGAGCACCAGCACCACCACCGGCCCCAAGGGCTCCTCGGCTCCCAGATTGCCGGTCAGTCGCAGCGCGTGCGCCAGCCGCGACACCCCGATCGAGAACCCGGTTGCCGGCACCGGCTCCGAGCGGAACCTGCTCACCAGCCCGTCATAGCGTCCACCGCCGCCGACGGCGCCGAACACCACGTCCTGGCCCTTCTCGTTCTGCACCTTGAAGGTCAGTTCGATCTCGAACACCGGTCCGGTATAGTACTCGAGCCCGCGGACCACTGCCGGATCGATCTTGATCTTGTCTGCGCCATAGCCGGCCGCATCGAACAGCGCCTGCATGGCGTTGAGTTCGACGATCCCTTCGTTGTGCTCAGGCGCTTCGCCCCGCACGTAGTTCAACACCGTGGCGCGTTGTTCGTCGCTGAGCTCCGCACCCTTGGTGAAGTCGCCACTCTCGTCCTTGCGGCCGGCGCCGAGCAGGAGCGCGACGCCATCGGTGCCGAACTTGTCGAGCTTGTCGATGGCACGCAGCACGGCAAGCTTCTGCCCATCGTCGGTAACACCGGCCGACGCCAGTACGCCGTCGAGCACCTTGCGGTTGTTCACCTTCACCACGTATTTGCCGGCGAGGCCCAGCGCATCCATGGTGTCGGCCATCATCATGCACATCTCGGCATCGGCTTCCGGTCCTGCCGCGCCGACCGTGTCGGCGTCGAACTGCATGAACTGGCGGAACCGCCCGGGGCCCGGCTTTTCATTGCGGAACACATAGCCGGCCCGGTAGCTGCGATAGGGCTTGGCCAGATCCTGGAAGTGCTCGGCGAAATGCCGGGCCAGCGGCGCCGTGAGGTCGTAGCGCAGGCTCATCCACTGTTCGTCATCGTCCTGCAGCGAGAACACGCCGGCATTCGGCCGGTCGGTGTCGGGCAGGAATTTGCCGAGCGTGTCGGTGTATTCGAGCAGCGGCGTCTCCACCGGGTCGAATCCGTAGCGCTCGTAGACCGCGCGGATCTTCGCCGTCATCGCGTTCACCGCCGAAATATCGGCGGGCAAACGGTCCTCGAAGCCGCGCGGCAGCCGCGGCGCGATGAGCTTCTTCTTGTCGGTCATGGTGTCTGCTGGTCAGAGCCCGGAATCTGAGGCTGGTTCCTAACGGAAAGCCCCCTTCGACTCAAGGAAAGCACCTGTGTCTTTGCGGCAACAGTAACATCCGTGGTGCGTCAGGCTGCCGCATCGGGGGTTGGCTTCGGTTTCGAGTCGGCGTATCAGCCCCTTCGTTCAACGCCAACCAAAGAAGGAGGCGACGCATGATTCATTCGATGTTCGTTTCCGGTCCTGGCGTTACCCAAGCTGGCCTCAATCGCGCCTGACCCGCGCCGACCCCTCCCCGGGGTCTTCTGTCCCAGCCTTTTCTAGCCTCGACTGAACTCCAGCCACCGGTATCGCCATTCGGCGTCTTCGCGCGTCCGGATTCCGTCGCCACCACCATTGTCTCTCAACCAGAGGACCGGGCCGCATTGCGCCCGGATGAGATCATGACTCTCGAACTCGAAACCCGTGCCCCGGCACGTTTGAACCGCGCACCTGCGCACACCCATTTCGGCGTCGCCGGCGCGCTGGTTTCAGCCGCTGTCACGATGCTTGCCAACGCCCAGCTGGCGCGCGCGGCGAGACGCTACAAGTCTCGCGGATCGCCACCTGTGCCGCCGCATCTCCGTCGCGATCTCGGGCTGATGCCCGAGGTGATGGAGCCGACAAGCCACTGGGACTATCGGTAAGGCGCTTGCTGCGCCCTCGTTCGCGGGGCGCAGCAGCCACCTTTGTCCCTCTGCTTTGCATCAGAGGACCGGGCTTCGCGCCCGGCAATTGAGATGGTTCTCATCGTACGGGACCGCGCCACGTCGCGCGTCCTCAATTCCCCCGAGTTCGACATCGGGCAGATCGGCCTCATCGGTCGTATCCGACTGTTCATCGCCCGGCGTCGCGCCGATGCGATGCTGCGTCGCGTGCTCCGGCCTTATCGCCGGGGAAGCGCTGCGCCGTTGTCGCCACACCTGCTCAAGGACATCGGGCTGCCGCCCGATTTCCGGATGTAGGCGGGAGGGCGTCGGTCCCGGCGAGGGCTTTGCCTTCGGCCGGCCCGGCGCCCCCACTCACGGTTTCACAATCAAGGAGCCGGCGCGATTCCGCGTCCGGACACGTACATGTTTTTGTTCAAGCGCTCCGGCGACAGCCGCCGGAAACCACTCCCCGATCTCCCGCCTCGCGACCGGCAAAAGGATAGCCTGCCGCTGCTCGGCAACATCACCGGCCTCGAGTTCATGGCCCTGTTCATGAGCCGATGACCGGTATCCATCCAGAGGACGACACCATGTTCTTCCCCCGCAAGCCGGGCCTGCGCCGCAGCCCGCAAAAGCCGAAACAGCCCCTCAACCCCAACGATGAGCTGCGCCCGCAGCTCAGGTTGTCCAAGCTCGAACTGATGGCGCTGCTGCTGATCAGGTAGCCCTCCGGTGGCCGGCTCCATCTCTCGCATTGCACCGAGGTGGGGCCGGGGCCGGTCGGTTACTTCGGCCGCTTCAGCGCATTTCGCTCCGTCTCTGCCTCCTGACGGCAGAAGCATCCCTCGACATGGTCGTTCACCAACCCCATGGCCTGCATGAAGGCATAGCTGGTGGTCGGGCCCACAAACGAGAACCCACGCTTCCTCAGGTCCTTGCTCATTGCCTTGGAGGCAGCGGTCTCTGCCGGGATGCTGCCCGAGACGACCGGCCCCTGCACCGGCTCGGGCTCGAAGCTCCAGAAATAGGCGGCCAGCGAGCCGAATTCCTGCTGCAGCTCCAGCGCCCGTTTGGCGTTGTTGATCGTCGAAGCGATTTTGCCGCGATGCCGGATGATGCCGGCATCCTGGAGCAGCCGTTCAATATCGGCCTCATCCATCGCCGCAACCTTCTTCAGCTCGAAGCCGTGGAACGCGGCGCGGAAATTCTCGCGCTTCCTCAGGATGGTGATCCAGGCCAGCCCGGATTGAAAGCCTTCGAGGCAGAGCTTTTCGAACAGCCTGGTGTCGTCGGTCACCGGCCGGCCCCATTCGCGGTCGTGATAGTGCTGGTAGAGCGCATCGCTCCCCGCCCAGCTGCAGCGCGTCACCTCGGTCGGCGTTGACATGGTTAACTCCCGGTAAATAGATGAGCCCGCACAAGCGAGGTCTGGAAAGTCGCGAGACCTCTCCGGTTCACGTGCGATCGGAAGTCCGCACGCTTTCGATCCGCCGACACCATAACTGGCGAATCGGCTGGGGGGCCAAACGCCGATGATCCTGCCACAGGACCTCAAGGCGCTCGTCGTCGACGACAACGCGTATGCGCGCGCCGCCGTGGCCGCAACCCTGCGCAAGCTCGGCCTTGTCACGATCGATGAACTCTCGGGCGCCGCGCCCGCCGTAGGGGCCATCCAGGCGACGCGCTACGACATCGTGTTCATGGATTGGTACATGCCGGAAATGAACGGTGCGGCATTGCTCGAGGTCATGCGCGACCCGCGCTTTTCCGCCAATGGTCGCGTCCCGGTGGTCATGATCACGGCCTATCCCAACCGCGAAACCATCGCCCGCGCCAAGGCGTTGGGGGCCAGCGAAGTGCTCACCAAACCCTTCACCGTCGCCCATGCCGCAGCAGCCCTCGGCCGGCTGTTGCCCGATGGCTGGCAGATTCCCGAGGAGCCCGAGGCAGGGCAGGTGCTTCTCTAGGGCGCTTGACCTTCCATAACCAAAGCGTTATAGAACATTCAGGTTATAGATGGAGACCTGCCATGTCCGCGACTTTGACTGTCACCCAGCCGTCCGCCAACGCCGTCACCGTTTCGCGCAGTTTCGATGCCCCGGCCGACCTGGTGTTCGCCTGCCACACCAAACCGCAGCTGGTTCAGCGCTGGCAACTCGGCCCGCCGGGCTGGAGCATGCCCGTGTGCGAGATCGACCTGCGCGTCGGCGGCGCCTACCGCTACATCTGGCGCAGCGCGGCGGATGGTTCCGAGTTCGGCTTCACCGGCCAGTTCCGCGAGATTGCGGCGCCGACCCGGATCGTTCACACCGAGGGGATGATCGGTACTCCGGGCGAAGCATTGGTCACCACGACCTTCGAGGAACACGCCGGTCGCACCACGCTCACCCTCACCATGAGCTTCGAAAGCGAGGAGGTGCGTGATCAGGTGCTGCTCACCGGCATGACCGACGGCATGGCGCAAAGCTACGACCGCCTCGACGAGCTTCTCGCCGAGAAGGTGGCATAGCGGATCCGGCCGGACGGGGAGGCGCGCAGCAGCGTCGAGTTGGCGGCGCATTTTCACCGATCGGCTTCGGTGGGATCAACAGCAACCCGGAGCCGTTCCCTCACGTCCACTTAACCACCTTCCTTCACCCGGCATTGGATATTGTCATCAATACTGTGCGGCGCCCGGGTTTCCCCCGGGCGTCCGCGCAATTCTGATGAGTGTGTGCCATGCTGCGTTCGTCCCGGGCGGTGCTCGCCGCCGCTGCCTGCCTTCTGTCCTTCTCGGTGTTTGCCGATACGGCCAGCGCTGCGCAGGGTCTGTTCATGTTCGATCTGTCGCGCCCGTCGCTGCACGATACCAAGCCGCGTCCCGGCTACAAGGTGAAGAGCAACAAGGTGCGCCTGGCGCCCGAGTTCCGCCGCCAGATCGTGGCCTACCAGTCCAACCAGAAGCCCGGCACCATCATCGTCAACACCGGCGAAAAGCACCTCTATCTGGTGCTCGGCGACGGCAAGGCCATGCGCTACGGCATCGGTACCGCCCGTGACGGTTTCGAGTGGAGCGGCACGCACAAGGTTTCCAACAAGCGCGAGTGGCCCGGTTGGACTCCGCCCGCCGAAATGAAGCGCCGCCAGCCCAACCTGCCGGACTATATGCCGGGCGGCATCAACAATCCGCTGGGCGCCCGCGCCATCTATATCGGCTCGACCCTTTACCGCATCCACGGCACCAACGAGCCCTGGACCATCGGCCAGGACGTCTCGTCAGGCTGCATCCGCATGGTCAATGATGATGTCGAAGACCTGTACGCCCGCGTCAAAATTGGCGCGAAGGTGATTGTGCTTTAGTTAGGATTTTCAGCGACACTGACGCCGGAATTCTGGGGGCTTTCCGGCGTCATGCGCGGCATTTTCGAACTACTCAAACGGTTCCACGCCGATGAACGCGGCGTGTTCGCGGTCATCTTCGGCCTGCTGGCCATCGTCCTCGTTGCGATGGCAGGGGCCGCGGTGGATTATTCCGGCATGGAGACGGCTCGCGCCAAGGCGCAGATCGCCCTCGACTCCGCCGCCCTCGGCCTCGCACCCAAGATCTACACCCAGACCGAAGAGCAACTGCGCAAGTCTGCCGAGGACCTGGTCAAGGAGCGCCTGAACGACAGCACCCTGAACGTTAAGGTCGTCTCCGCCAAGGCAACGACCGGCAGCGGCACGCTCAAGCTTGATGGCACGATCACCGTCCCCATGGCCTTCGTGCAGTTGATCGGCATCTCCACGATGACCACCAAGCTCGCCTCCGAGGCGACCCGCGGCTCGATCAATCTCGAGGTGGCCGTGGCGCTTGATACCACAGGCTCGATGGGTTCCACCGGCATCACCACTTTGCAGACGGCGCTCTCGACGCTCATTCCGCTGGTGGTCAAGGACGAGCAGGTTCCGACCTATTCGAAGATGGCGGTGGTGCCGTATTCCACGGCGGTGAACACCGGAACCTATGCGGACACCGCTCGCGGGGCTGTTGTGGCTCCGACGGCCGTAAGCGCAATCGACTGGAAGAACGGCGTCTCGCGCAACGTCAGCACCATCACGAAAGCGAACCCGGCGGTCGTCACGACCACTGCGAACCACGGCTACGCCACCGGTGACTTTGTCTACATCAGCGGCGTCAGCGGCATGACCGAAGTCAACAGCAAGAAATACAAGGTGGTGGTAATCAATGGAACGCAGTTCTCGTTGCAGACCGTCGCCGGCGTTGCCGTCAGCAGCAGTAACTACTCGAAGGTAACGAACAACACCGGAACCATTCAGCGTTGCTACAACGCAACCTGCGATCTGCAGGTCACGTCGAACGCGCACGGGATGGCGACCGGCGAGTACGTTCTGTTCTTCAATATCAAGGGCATGACGCAGCTGAATTACGACGACACGACTGACACCAGGTCGTCGACTTACAACAAGCCGATCTACACGATAACCAAGGTCAGCGACAATGCGTTCACACTGACCGGCACCGACGGAAGCGGTGGCGCGTACAGCACCTACACCTCCAGTGGCTCCGCCTACTGCCTGCGGTATGGCTGCACGCGCTATCGCTATAAATCCGCCAAACCCTACCTCGCGACGGCCAACTGCGCGACCGAGCGCATGACCAACAGCTTTACCGATACGGCGCCAAGCACGACGCGCCTGTCGATCAACTACACCTCCGATGGCAGCTGTTCAGGCAACCCGGCCAAGATTCTGCCCTTGACCGCGGACAAGACCAAGCTGAACGCCTACACGGTGAAGGACGCGCTCAAGGCGAGCGGCGGCACCGCGGGCCAGATCGGTACGGCCTGGGCCTGGTACCTGGTGTCGCCGAACTTTGGCGAGCTCTTCCCCACAGGCAGCGAGAGCAAGCCCGCAGCGTACGACGCTCCCAACACCCTCAAGATCGTCATCATCATGACGGACGGCGAGTACAACACGGACTACTGCAAGGGCGTGGACACCAGCACCGCCGGCTGCAATGCGCCTGACGGCACCACCGGCACGATGAGCGGTCCGTTCGGCCAGGCCGAGGACCTTTGCTACAACATGAAACAGCAAAAGATCGTTGTTTACACGGTCGGCTTCAATCTCGGCACCACCGGCAACGCCGTCGACCTGTTGAAGAAATGTGCGTCAGACGCCGACAAGGCCAAGCTGGCCAACGACAATGCGGGGCTGGTGACGGCTTTCCGGCAGATCGGCGAGAATATCTCGGACCTCAGGCTGTCGCAGTAGCTCAGCCCTGCAGCACGAAGCGCCGGCCGCCAGGAAAGGCTGCAAGGGCGGCGCGTTGTTCGGCCTTGGTCAGGCCCTCGAAACTGATCGCCATCGGCAGCTCCGGCGCGTCGATCGGCGCAACCGGATGGGTGGGCCGCAGCCGCTCGTCATGTGCCGCCGCCAGCCACGACTTGGCCCTACGGCTCGCGGCCGGTGAGGTCAGTCTCGAAGCGCGGCGATCCATAGCGAATACTCCATGCGGGCGGTGCAGTTCGATAACGCCGTGAACATATGGCGGGTTGCTGCGAGCTCGGGTCATTTTCCTGTCAAATCCGCGTCAGTTCGAACTTGCGGCGAACAGTGCCTTCGCGGCCGTTGCTGGTGATGATGGTGGTGAGCAGTCCGAACGGGCTGGACATCTGGCGCCCCGGCGGCATGGTGAACGAAGTCTTGCCTTCGTCTTGCCCTCTGCCGCTTGAACCTCTCGCGAACGCGCCGTTCAGACCGCATTCATCGTCGCGGCAAGTCAGTGACCGATCAGCGACAGCACCATGGCGACCCGTTCGTCCACCGGCAGCGGCGGGACCCGCACCAGTTCGAACCCGAACCGCTCATACGCCTCGCTGTGGAACCGCTCGAACCGTATCGAATCCTCGAGGCTGATCCGCCGGGCCTCGGTCCTGGTGATGAACCCCAGGAGTTCCACGAACAGCACCCGCCGCTCGTACTGCGCCGAGGCCACCATCGCGGCGATCGATTCGATGAGTTGGTCCGGTACCGGGTGCTCCAGGTACTCGGCAAGCGCCAGGGTGCAGATCAGCGAGCGGTCCGCAACGCGCAGCGCCCCGGCCGCAGGGCGCGCCGCGCGAAGCAGCTGCAGCGCGGCGATATCGCTGATGAACTGCGGTCGCCGCCACGATTCGGCGATGCCGCGCCCCTGGTCGAGGGCAATCACGTCGGTCGCCGCCTCCTCGGTCACCTCGACGCCCCGGGCTTCGAGTGCCCTGAGAATGACGGTTTTCCCGGCGCCCGGGGCGCCGGTCAGAATGAACTCGCGGGCCATCGCCTCGCTCCATGTGCGGGTGACGCCGGACCCGGATGGGCCAGCGCTAGATCAGTTCAGCGGGGGATTTTTGCTTGGTGCCGGGCCAATGCGGGAATGGTACCGCCTCCCCGGATCGAACGGGGGACCTCTAGATCCACAATCACCGGCACGGTGTTCTATTTCAAACACTTAGCGGATAGAGGCCTGAGATTTCGTGTCGAAATCTAACGCTTTTCTACTGGATCGTTGGCGGCCAATCAATGGCTCGTCTCATGCCAGGGCGGCCCAAACATGCGGGAGGGCACGTGCTGGTTGTCGACGGCCGCCTTGACGGCAAACACGGAAAACGCGGCGATGATGGCGACGGCCGCCCAGAGGTTGAAGCGGGCGGCCCTACGGCCGGTGTGCTTAGCTGCAGCGGGGGCGTTCATGGCTGGGGCTCCTTTCCCGGTGACGCTTTGGTGAGCTTCCACGCTTTGATGAAATCAGTCGGGATCGTGTAGATATTAATCCCGACGACGCCGGCGATATGCGCGCCGAGCAGCTGGGCGTCGGCCGCCTGGATGATCGACAGATCTGCCATCGGCCGCAGCAGGGCAAACACCAGGCCGCCGAGGTAGGTTCCCGCGATCGCGCCGGCGACCATGTGGCCGAGGCCGGCGCGCCAGCTCGAGGACATGCTCCACCAGCGGATGACGCCACCCAGGCCGCCGGCGAGGATGAGCTGCAGCCACATCGGGATGTCGAGAGTAGGGAGCATCAGCGCGCCTCGAGGAGCGCGGCCGCCATACGCGAACAGCGCTGCAGCGTCTTGCTGGCCGAGGGCAGCACCACCCGCTCATAAAGCTTGACCAGCACCACCGGGTTGTCTCCGAGCCGGCGCTCGAGCACCTTGAACTCGGCGAAACACTCGGCGGGCAAGGAGGGCAGGGCGCCCCTGGCTTCGGCGCGGCCACGGTCATTTGCTGCCTGCTGCAACGCCGTCCGGTTGCAGGATCCTGCCATCAAGGTAATCGAGATCGCGCTGAGTAAGGCCGCACGGCTGGCCAGCGTCATCAGGTTGCGCCGCATAGCTGGCGAGCTCCATCAGGTAGAGGTTGCGGGCGGCGGCTTCCCAGGCTTCGTCTTCCTGCTTGGCCTGGTAGAACTGTTCGAATGCACGCTCGCCGATCTTGAACTGGCGCAGCTGCTCGGCCGCAACGATGCGCGCCGTCTCGGCGGTGAACTCTGCAGTCAGCCTCGAGCGCTCGGCCGCGACGATCGCCGGGTCGTCGATGAAGGTGTCGTAGGCCCACATCACGCCGGACGTCATGGCGCCGCCGGCGACGGCAGCGGCAAGTGCGCCGGCGATGACGAGGGCCTGCACGGTCAGGCCTCGTTGGTGGAGAGCTTGCCGCCAACGAAGGTCGGCAGCTGCAGGAAGCCCGGCTCCGCCGGCGGGGGCTCGAACTTGGGCCAGCGGAAGCCGAGCAGGCGCTGCGGATCGAACGCCGAGATCTTCACCATGTCGCTCTGGTTGCCGCCCAGGAGCATGATGTTGCCGGCGCCGTCGCGGCCGACGACGAAGGCGACGTGCCCGGAAGTGGGGCCGCGCTCGAGCACGGCGATCGCACCCAGCGCGGCCTTGTCGAGCTCGTCGCCCCAGTTGAGATAGCTGCGCGCCCAGGCCGAGCGCGCCGACACTATGCCACTGAGCTCGAGCACCGCGGAAACGAACGTGGCGCACCAGGGCGTCTCGTCGTCGCGGATCCCCTGCAGCGGCTGGCCGTCTTTCTTGCCGTCCGCCCAGTCGAGCAGGTCGATAATGGCGCTGTTGTGCTGCGGCCCCTTGATTTCGGCGATGCCGTCAAAGCGGCGCGCCACCTCGAGCCACTTGGGATCCTTGCGCATGAAAGCCTCCGGTTAGGAGGCCCCAGCTTCGCGCGCGGCCGATGCGGTAAACCGGGAGCGTCAATTGCGCGGTGTTGAAGCTTAAGCTTTCGACTTTCGTTGCAGAGCGAACGATGCAAGTATCCACGCCTTGCGGGAGAGCATCACTGTGATCTGCGCCGTAACATTAATCGTATTGGCCATCGCCGCTGCTGCGCTGCTCTATGCCCGCCGAAAGTCGCCCGTGAAAAAGCCGGATGATTGGCGAGCCGAGCTGTGGTGATCAGCGATGCTCGAGCGCTCTAACACGACTGTGCAGGTTCATCGCCAGGATCGCGAGCATTTCTGTCGCCAGCCAGAGGCGGTTGAACAGTTCACCGCTTGACAGCGCATTGTGCTCCCAAGTCTCACGTGTGGGCATGCCCGGTAGCGCGTGGTCTGCTTGCAGCTTAGCGATGTATTGAACAGGGTCGCGAGGATCGAAGCCTTCAGCGAGCATCTGAGCGAACAGCCGAGCGGTGCCGTGCACTCGCGGTATGACCTTTTCGGGTACACAGACCTCATCAAAGATCGGCGTCTCGATCGCGTCCACGATGTTGCCGACCTCATCGTATACCGGCTCTGCCCATACAAGCGGCAGTTGCCGTTCCACGTTCTGTTCCACCCTGCGGCGCACCAGGCGCCCCAGTTCGTCGGGCTCGACGACGTCAGCTAGCTGCTGCTGCTGGTAGACGAAGGTAGCGGGCTCGCGCTGCACATGTTCAGGGATGACCAGGTCGGGCGCCAAGGCGTCCCACTTGGCGATATCCACCTCTCCGCGGGCAAGGAATTCTTCCTGAAGGGGGATGCAGGTCAACAGCGTGTTGTCGTCATAGACCGCAGTTGCGTTGACGGTGCCTGCGCCCTTGTCGCCGCCGGTGGCGGCTCCCACGAGGAGCCCCTGACCAATGGTCATGCGTGTTGCGGCGGCGGCAGACTGCGTGGTGTTGAAGAGGATCCTGCCGTCGACGGAACCCGCAGCGGGGGCCGCTGCAACAACGAAAGAAAAGCTGGCCGCATTCCTGAAGGTGGAAGCGGTGTCACGTGCCTGGCCAACGAACGTCCCGATATCGTCGCCGCTGGAAACCGGCCCCGATGCGCGACCTTTCTGAAAATTGATGTACCCCGCGGTTGTGCCACTGTACTCGGCGTTGACCGCCACCTGCGGGTTGAACTGGGTCGTCGATGACAGGCTCAGCACCGCGTTATCGCTGAGTGTTGCGGCGCTTCCTTGCGCATTCACGCCGCCGGTTCCATCAGCCCGAAGAAGGGCGTTGTCGGTCGTGCCGAGGTTGCCGATGATGTCGGCCGACGTGACGTCACCGCAATACTTGCCGCCGCTTTCCGTCGTGCCGGCGATGCTGCCGGGCAGGAACGTCTCGCTGGTGGTGTTGACGTCGATCGTACCGTTCTTGTGTGCCAGGTACCGCTTGCCGGTGGCGCTGCCCACAAACGTGATCGAGCCCAAGGCCTGGTAACCGCCGGCGGTACCGGCAAAGTATGCGGCAAAGGCCGGGGTTCCCGTGAGGGTGACCGTGATCGCGAACGACGACACGGTGCACGGGTTGCCGGTATGGAAGTGCCCGACCGCGCCGCCGCTGATCGTATAGCTGTAGGCGGCGATCACCTTGCTTTCGGTGCCAACATCGATGTGCATGCCGGCGCACGCCCCGAAGATCATGCTGCCGTAGAGCACATAGGCGCCAAGGTAGGCTTTCAGGCACGCTCCTGAAGTGGTTGTCGTCGTCTGGAACCCTCGAACGGTCCCGCGAGCATTGTTGGTGTAGAAGAAGCAGTCGGCCGACGTCGTATTGATGACGCAGTTCGAAGGTGTTGCGACGTCGCCGATAATGTTAACAGCGCCGCCTCCGACCAAGGGGCCATCTACGATGGCTCCAACCGTTCGGGTTCCCGCACGAACGGTAATCGTCACATCGAAGCCGTTGCTGTCGAGCAACTTGGCGAGGTCGACCGCCTTCTGGATCGTGAGAACCGCGCCGCCGCTAGTGTCGGCTCGCCCGTCGTTGGTGTCGCTTCCGTCCATTCGGACATACAGCGCTAAGGGGGCGGTCAGCCTTTCTCGGCTGATCGCCTGCTCTTGGCCGGCTGATGTACGAGTATAGAACCGGTTGTCGTTCCTGGCGAACAGCGACACCCTGCCAGCCGCAGGGTTGGCGGGGCTGCCCTGATGCGTGAAGCCGAGCGGCCCCGTCATCACGTCGCCGGCCTTGTCCACCTTCTCACCATCGAGCAGGGAGAGGCCGACGCTCAGATCCTCGTCGAGCTCCTCGAGCGCGGCCTGAACATCGCCCGACGAGAGACCGGTGCCGGTCGGGTCGAAGGTGACCAGGTTGGCCGAGCTGGCCGGCGTCTGCCACTCGGTGGTGTAGTCCGGGCCAGCTACGCGAACCGGCACCTGCCCGGGCATACCGCCAGGTGGCAGGCCAGGACCGGGGATGCCGACTGTTTCGCCCCACAGCGGCCCGGGGATCAGCTTGCCCTGCCACCAGAGCGGAATGCGATTATCCCCTCCCACTTCCACCTCGGCGCCGGCGACACCGTAGGCGGTGCGGAGGGTGCGGCCGAGCTCGCGGTGGATCTCCTGGGCGATGAGGGTGAGGCGGTCGAGATCGTTATCGGTGCCCTGGTAGCGGAAGCGGCCGCCCTGCACGATCGAAGAGACGCGCACCAGCGAGGCATCGCCGAGGACAAGGAATTCCTCGCCCTCGAGCGCTTCTTCGCCCTCGTTCAGTGTCATGGTGCCGCCGGCGACGTCCCCGGCGCCGGTGAGCTGGTAGTGCTCGGCCTCGTTCAGCGTGGTGGTGACACCGTCGAGATCGGTGCGCAGGATGGTGATGTCGTCATTGTCCTGCCATGGAAAGGGGACCGGGAACGCCACCTGGCCGGCTTCGGCGGTGTAGATGCGGAAGCGCGGATCCGCGTTGATCGGAAAGACCTGGCTCAAGGCTCGCTCCTCAAAGTCTGATCAGGCCGCGGACAACGAAGCTGTCCGGCCGGGCTTCATCGCCGCCGCTGTTGTTGATGGTGACGGAGTGCGCGTGCTCACCGCCGCGCGCGATCTGCTTGCCCGCGGTGCTGCTGGGTGTGTCCTGGTCGCTGGCGCCATATGACGCGGTGCCTTGGGCGATGAGGCCGAAACCGCCACTGGTGGTCTGCACTGGGCCATTGTCGTTGCGCGCCGAGATCTGCGCGGCGTGACCATGCTTGCCGGCGTTGCCGGTCGAGCCCGTGTGATTGTGCTCCCGGTTCTGGTTGGCCTGCAGCGTGCCCACTTCGAGGCCATCGCCGGCCGTGCGCGGAAAGCGCTTGGTGATATTGGGCAGCGCCAGGCGCTTGTTAGCGGCGAAGTCCGCTGCCGCATCGGCGCCGAAGGTCGATGCGCTGCCGGCGGCGGTGAAGATGGTGATGCCCCAGGCCGTGCGCCTGGCAACGTGCCAGAAGAAGGCGAACAGCTCGGCGGTATCGGCGTCGGCGCGGCCGGTGGCGTTGCTCGAGGCGCTCCCGATGGTCAGCCCGTCACCCTCGATCCAGCCCGGCTGGTCCAACGGATCCAGCGTGAACTTGACGTCACCGGTCAGCCAGCCCTGCTCGAGCTTTTCGACGCGATCGATCAGGCCCTCGGGGTCGAGGATGTCGCTCAGGGCGTCGAGCTGCTGCTTGTTGATCGCCTCGTCCGGTTCCGTCGCAGCGGCGAGGCCGGAGATCTTGCGGCCGCCGGCGGCATAGGGGTCGCCACCGCCGGCGCCATGCACCATTGCGCGGCCGGCTTCGACACCGAGCGCGGTCTCGATCGCCTCGATCGCCGCAGCGTGGGGGCCAACCACCAGATTGCCCTCGGCATCCCACATCGGCAGCGTGCCGGCGGTGCCGACCGTCAGGTGCCCCGGCGTACTGCCGAAGGCCACGCGCAGCGCCTGGGCAACGTCGCGACGGATCTCCTGGGCCATCAGGGTAAGTCGGTCGAAATCCTCGTCGGTTGCTCTCGAGCTGTACTTCCCGCCGCGGGTGACGTCCTGGGTGCGGGTGGGGATGGTGTTTCCCAGCACCAGGTACATTTCACCGGTTCGCGCAGCCGCCTTGAGCGTGGCGCTGCCGCCGGCGGGGTTACCGGCGCCGCTGAGGGTGAAGTGGGCCGGCCTTGTCAGCTCGGTTTCGACGCCATTCACCGCGGTCTTGACGATGCGGATGTCGCCGGCGTCGAGGAACGGAAACGGGATCGTGAGGCTGGTCTGCCCATTGGTGGTGCCGATCACCACAAAGCGCGGGTTGTCGTTGACCGGAAACGCGGCTGACATGCGGGCAGGCTCCCCCAAGGATGCCTGCAGCATGAAGGTGGGGGGCTGGCGTCAACCGACTGGCGACATAACCAACGTGCTTCGCCGAATCACCGCAAACGGCGGACTGTCAATAAAGCCGTGGTTTCCACGCTATCCACCCCTGTGATCATGGGGAAAGCGTGGCGCCTGCGTTGGCGAAAGCACTGCAATTACAGCGGTTTATTAGAACAGTTTTGCGAAGGGTGCGAGTCAACCCCCCGAAGGCAAAAAAGCCCAGTTGCACGTCAACGTGCGAAAACTGACAATGGGCTGGTTGATGCGACGGGAGTGTGAGCCTTGGATTGCCGCCCAGTTCACACCCCGCCGTCATCGACTGGCTCCGCGGAGGCGACCAGGAGCGCGATAGCGTTCCTGGTCGTTCCGGCCAGTGATCTCAGCATAGACCAATCAGCTAATCCGCCAAGTCGATATGTGCAACAAAGTGCGGCAATTTGCCGTTGACGCTGCCGGGCGGACTCAGTCGACCAACTAGAGCACGCCGTCTTTGGCGATCGCCTTCGCTTCGTCCGTCGCCCGGGTGGCGTTTCCGAGATCTGGCGCCCGGCTCGGTGCAGTCTGCCCGGGCTTCCACCAATAGCCTTGCGCCTGCTCGCGGCCGAGCACCTGCTGCTTGGCCTTGAAGCTCTTGTTGGCCTCGGGGTCGACCAGGTACTGCGCCTGGTCGAGCACGATGCGCTCCCAGGCGAGACGCAGGTACCAGAGATTGGTGCCGGGCAGGTTGGACCGCGCGAAGTTGATGAGCTCGCGGCCAAACTGGTTCTTCTGGCCGGTGAGCATTGCGGTCGCGGAGATCGTCAGGCTGGCGAAATCGCCGATATGCTGCGCCACCGGCCCGCCGATCGACGCCTCGAGGCCGCCGCCGAAGCGGTTGGCGCTCGAGAAGAAGAAATCGCCATAGAGGCCGAGCCCGCCGCCCTGCAGGAATGCCGCGCCCCAGAACGCCGGCGACGTCATCGGCCGCGGATCCTTGCCGGCGACAACCTGCTTGAGCTGCAGCGCCAGGCCGCCGAACACCATCGAGCTCAACGCCAGCGCGCCCGCATAGGCCGCCGCCTTCTTCCGCTCTCCGCCCAGCGCCATCTGATAGATCCGCGCGCCATGCAGCATGGCGTAGACGGCGCCAAAGCTCTTGAACTGGGCGAAGCTGCGCAGCACCTCGCCGGGCACGGTGCCGGGGCGGTTCTGGTTGAGGAGGATCGTGCGCGCCCGATGGCCGCCGGTCGGCACGGCGAACTCGGTTTCACGCTGCACCATATGCAGCCACTTGCTGGCGAGCTTGGGGTCGACCTTTGCCACCTCGGCCGGCCGCAGCAGGCTCAACCCGGTATTGCCGATATGCACGTCGGCCGAGCGGATCGCGTCCCAGTCGCCGGCGCCGATGCCGTAGCGGGCGAACACGGCGCGGAAAGACGGGTGCACCTGGTCCCAGCTCTTGCCCACCTGGCGCGCCGCCTCGTGAAAGAAGGCGAGCCCGAACGCATGCTTGCCCGCCTGGGTGAACGGGGTGAGGCCCGAAAGCGTGAGCACCCGATCGGCGAGGTAGGAGGTGACGCCGGTGCCGTCGAGCGAGCCGATGAAGCGCGCCTGGGTGTGGAACACGTGCGCCGCGCTGTCGAGGATCAGGCCGGTGCCGATCGCGTCCTGGCGGCCGGCCGGGGTGAAGGCGGTGATATAGTCGCGGATCACGCTGCCGCCGATGCCGGCAAAGCGCCGGGCGATCGTCTGGGTGCCGATATCGGAGATCGAGGACAGCGCGGCGCCGCCCATCACTGCCGAGGTGATGATATTGCGCGTGCCCGACATGAAGCTGGCTAGCCGGCCGTGCACCGGCTGCGACAGGTTCCCGCGCATAGAGCCCCAGACTTCGTCAAGCCGGTTGGCATACTGGGTCGCCCGGTTGGCGTGGTCGCCCTTGCCGGCGAAATCCGCCTTCTCGCCGATCGCCTTCAGCCCCGCCTGCTTCTCGATCACCTGTTTCAGGAACTCGACCATCGTGTTGGGGTTCGGCCCGAGGATCTCCATCGCCGCGATATCGCGGCTCATCATGGCGAGGTGATCCATCATCGAAGCGAACGGATCGGAGCCGCCGCCATAGTTCTTCTGGTAGTCGAGCCAGGTGTCGGCATCCTTGAAGGCGAGGAAGCGGTGCTCGGCCTTCTGGTTGGCCAGCGCCCCCTTGCCATGCACCGCGCGTTTCGGCTCGCGCTTGTCCCAGCCATCCGAAACGATGCCGTCCCAGATCTCGCCGAGCACCTCGTCGAGCTCGCCCTGGGTCACCTCCTGGCCGGTGAGCGGATGGCGCATGCGGGTGGTGTCGAGCATCGGCTTGATGTCGGCAATCCACGTGTTCTTGCCGCGCGCCCGCAGCGCGATCGGATCGTGCCGCTGCGGCAAGCCCCAGCGCTCGAGCTTGCCGATGGCGCCGCCGGCCGCGTTGAAGCGCTGGCGCAAAAACTCGGCCGTCTGCAGCCAGGTCTCGGCGTAGGCTTTGGCCGCCGCGTCGCCGGTGTCTTCGCCGAAGGCCTCGCGCACGATGTTCGGCAGCTGGGCCTTGTTCATGCGGGCCTTGTCGCCGAGCAGCTTGGAACGGCGGAACCGCTCGATCAGCGTCGCCATCATGGCCTGCGCCTGCCCGAGGATCACGCCCTGTCGGCCGGCGACGCTCTCGAAAGTCGCCTCGCCATTATGCTCGAGCTTGAACAGCGCGGCCGCGGCGACATCGGCCTGGCCACCGGCGTTGCGGAACGCCGACAGATCCGTCGAGATCTGTTTTGCCGCGTTCACCGCCAGCTTGGCCTGGCGCTTCTTGTGCGCCGTCTCGGCCTGCAGCTGCTCGAGCAGTGCCTGTTTGGCATTCGCCGCGGCCGTGGTTTCGCTGCCGATCTTGAACTTGGCCTCGAAGCGGCCGAACTGCGCCACCAGGCGATCGTGCTGGGCCTTGGTGATTTCCTTGCCCTCGAGGGCCTTCGCGAGGCAGTCGGTGAGTGCCACTTTTTCGCTCCTAGATCTAACGCGACTTTTTTGCGCCCTACAGTTTGCAGGCGGTGACGACGTTCTCGAGCCAGGCGGTTTCCTCGAGATCGGCTTTGAGCGCGGCGAGGCTGATCACGTCATCGCCGAACGGGATCGCGGCGCCGGATCCGAAACCGAGCTCCTCGAGGGCGCCCCAGTCGATTGCGTCCTCGTCGGGCGGGTCGATCGGCGCATCGGCCTTCGGCGCCGGCGGCTCTGAGCCGAGCTCGGCGAAGTTGCTTTCGGGCAGTGTCTTGCGCACGCCGGCGGCGTTCGACAGGGCGAAGTCGATCGCGTCCTCGAGCGTCTCGCCGGCGGCGATGTGGGTGTCGGCCGCCATCTTCACCACGTCGTCGGGAACGTCGCCGGCGCGGCTGAGGATCTCGCGCACCACTTCGGCCGTGTAGGCGCGGCGGGTGACGCCTGGCGGCAGGAATGACACCTCGTCGGTACTGAGCCCCATCTGGTTCGGCTCGGCCGCCAGGAACCGCCGCTCCGCGTCATCGATGGCGATCAGCTGCTCGCGCACCTGGGCATCACTCATCCGCTCGAGGTCGACGCCATTCGCCTCGAGATAAGCGCGATACTCGTCGAGGTGCTGCGCCGAATTGTCGACCACCTCATCGGCACCTCGCCACGGCCGCCCCTCGAGTTCCGCCTGCACGCCGTCGACGAAAGCCTGCTCGCGCACATAGCCGTTGCCGTCGTCGGCGCCGGCATGCAGGCGCAGCCCCTCGGGCAGCTCGTCGACCGGGATATTATCGAGCGCCTTGCGACCCTCGCGGCTGTAGAGGCCTGGAAACGAGCGGCTGTCGACGCCGATCGCCTTGAGCTCGGCCGCGATCGGCGAGTTCGGGTCGATGCCGCCCAGGCGCTTGATGAACGTCGACACTGGCCGGCGCGCCGCTTCGTCGGCCGACACGCCGGCGCGGAGCTCGCGAATGGTGTTGTCGAAGTCGGGCAGATCTCCGAGCACGCCTTCCCGATCGATGATGCTGTCCGCCCTGGGCGCGAGCTCGCGAACCAGGCGATTGATCCGGGCGGTATCCTCGAGCAGCTGATCGGGCAGGGCGCGGATCTGTTCGCTGCGTTCGGCGCGCGACAGCAACTCCTCGTGGCGCTGCTGCGAGAGGTAGGCGACATGCGCCTGGCGCTGCGCCTCGATGCTCTCGAGCTCGGCCGCCGCGTCGATCGCGCCGCGCACATCGTCGGGCAGGACGTCGCGGATCTCGGAAAGGAGGGTGGTCGCTGCTGAAGTATCACCCTTGAGGGCGCGACGCGCGGTCTCGCCGAGCTCGGGGTTCTCGAGTGCGAACTGCTCGACCAGGTCGCGTGCTGCAGCGCGCCGCGCGCCCGACGTGAGCAACTCGCCAATGCCGGCGCCGGCGCTGCCGAGCACACCGCCCAAGCCAGCGGCAAACAGCACATTGGTTGCCGCCTCGTCGAAACCATTGGGCAGACCGGCGCGCCGGCGCCAGTCCTGGACGAAGGGCTGCGCGACGGCCGTCGTCGCGCCGTTGAGCAGGGCTTCCTTGAAAGCCACGGTCAGGATCCTGCCGGCGACCGTCCGCGCGGCACCTGGGCCGCCGCCAAATGCCAGGGAGCCCACCACCAGCGGGTCGCGGAAGCTCCCCGCGGCGCCGCCGGCGAACGACCAGGCGTAGCTCGACCAGTCGGGGTTCGAGGCCATCAGCATGGAAAGCCGATCGTCGGCAGCCTTGGCGATCGCCTCGGCGTCGCGCTCCACCGGCACGGCCGAGCGGATTATGCCCGCCTTGTCGGGAAACTGCTTCTCGAGCGCGGCGAGCCGCTCCGCATAAGCGGCCTTCTGCGCCTCGGCGCGATTGCCCTGGGCGGTGAGCTCGGCGCCGAACTCGCCGCGCGCCAGGCGCTGCGCCTGGGCGGGATCGAACTCGGCCGCCTCGCCGAACAGCGGGTTGCCGAGATCTATGCCTGTCGCGTCCTTCACCGCCCGGGTGCGAGCGGCATAGGCATCCTCGAGCGCGGCCGCGGCGGCATTGGAGTTGTCGACCAGGCGCAACTGTTCGTAACTGGCAAAGGCGATATCGAGGCCCTGGCCGATGCCGCCGCCGACGCTGACTGGTGGCCGGTTGTAGGTCTGGCCGAAACTGAGCTTTGCCATCACTGCCCGCCGATGCTGATGGGACCAAACTCGAAGAACGGCTTCGGCCTCGCGCCGATGACGGTGCGCAGCCGGTCGAAATCCAGCACCCAATAGCCGCCATCGGCGCCCATCAGCCATTTGGGATCGAAGCTCTCGGGGTCGCCGAGCGCTACGCGATACTGCCCGTCGCCGACCGATACGAGCTGGCCGCCCCGGATCTGCGAGCTCGAGACCAGCAATCCGTTGCCGGTCTGGATCGGCGGCAGCTTGGCCAGGTCCTCGTCGCGAAGCTGGCCCAGCACACTGCCTACACTGTCGGTCGGCATGAAACTGGGCGCCACGATGGCGCGGCCGTTCACCTCGCCAAGCCCGCCCCACTTCTGGCCGTTGATCACCCGTGCGCCGAGGGCCTGGTCGATCACGCGGCGATAAACCTCATTTGCCTGGGTGTCGGGTTTGTTGACGTCGGCCGGATCGAACCCAAGCCGGGAGGCCTCATGCTCGAGCAGCAGGTTGGCGGTGCCGAGTGCGGACGAGCGGAACGACGGGGTCGCGGCCAAGGCGGGACCGGCGATCACTCCGGCCGCCTCGGCGAGCACGGCGCTGCCGGGCATCTTCACCGATTTCTTTTCCTTGCGCGCCTTCAAGGTCTCGGCGACATCCATGGCGATCGACGGGTCACCAGTGGCCATCGCGACGCCGGCGACGTGCGCAAGCTCGGGACCGGCTTCCGAGATCTCGCTCAGGGCCTTCGGCGCCAGGTCGCCCAGCTGGGCGGTGAGCGTGGTCGCGAACCCGGGCAGCAGATCGGGGAACTCGATGAAAGCCTGGCTGAGGGCCTTGCGCTCCTCCGGCCTGAAGATGACGGGCGGCACGCCGTACTCGCGCGACACCGCCTCGGCCGCGATACGGCGCTGGGCCAATGAAGTCGAAAGCGCCTGCGGCGATGACGTGTCGATCGGGGTCAGGTCGATCATCTTCGCGCGGCTGGCTTGGCCGATGGGATCGACTTCCCGCTCCTCGAGCACTGCCGTCGCCTTCTTTGCCGCCGCCTCATAGATTTTCTGCTGCTCGGCCGCGCCGGCGGCACCGGGCTTGGGTTTCAGCGCCTCGAGCCGCTGCGAAAGCTCCTGCGGCGTCTCGAGCTCCATGCCGGCGGTCGACTGCCAACCCCGCTGCGCCAGATCCTGCGCCTTGGTCCACGTCGTCACCGCCTCCGAACCGAGCAGAGCGCCGACCCGATCGGCGGTCAGATCAGGGTCATCGAGGCCCTGGCCGGTGGCAGCGATCGCCGCGATATCGTCCTCGAGCTTTGTCTCGAGCGCCGAGGCCGCCTTCTTCTGCTCGGAGGTGATGGCGGTCTGGTTGCGGATGGCCGATGAGTACAGCTCGTTCGAAAGGGACTTTGCCTCGTCGAGGCCGAGCTCGGCATAGGGCCCCTTGCCCGATGCATATTCCTCCATGATCCCCAGGGCAAAATCCGCCTGGGCTTCGGCGTTGGGCAGGGCGTCGAACGTGCCCTGGGTGCGCGCCGCGAACACGGTGTTCTTGAACGCCTTCTTGTACTTTGCGCCCTCGCCGGCCGAGAGCGTGCCGTCGCCGATCGAGGCGTCGATCTGGGCACTGACACGCGCCAGCTGCGCCTCGAGGTTGGCGTCGCCGGCGGGGTTGCCGCCGACCAGGTAGGCATCGCGCTCGATCGACTTGCGCAGCGTCTCGAGCCCGTTCGTGGTGTCGACTGCCGCCTGCGCCTTCAGCTTGGCCTCATGGCGCGAAGCGACAGACAGCCGGCCGATCGACACTTTCTCGGCGAACAGCTGCTCGAAACCCTCGCGCAGCGGGCCTTGCGACATGACGCTGTCCTTTAGCGCCTCCTCGCGGATCTTCCCGATCGCCCCCTCATAGCCGGTCGGATCATCCTTGAACTTGTCGTAAGCCTCGGCCAGGTCGGTCGCGAGGCCGGTCTGCATCCGCCAGCCATAGGATTTGATCGCGGCCGCATCGAACGCCTCGCCGCGGATCGTTCCATTGTTGCGCAACGCAAGCGGGGTGCCATTGAGCGGAGAGGGGCCAGGAGCGGCCACGGCGACCTTTCCGCCGGTGCCGGGCCTCTCCGACGCACGAGCGTCCCCCTTGGCCTCCAGATCGGTTTTCTCGATGAACTTCTGACCTGCAGCGGCGCCGGCCGCCATGCCGGCCTGCTCGCCCTCGCGCGCCGCTGCTCGGTC
>WPCJ01252268.1_pt1 | contig 28279 bp, 15 predicted proteins | sample 5399831 | NCBI WGS metagenome assembly WPCJ01 (sample SAMN12869470, study PRJNA574797) | sludge metagenome | isolation source: wastewater treatment of pH10 | place: China:Beijing | collected 2019-05-20 | reverse complement strand
CACCGCCGGCCGCGTCACAGTGCAGCTTGCGGAGGCACGGCCACTCGCCTACCTCGTCCGCGGGCTCGCCGGGGTGCCCGAGCTTGAAGAGTTCGCTGCGGTAGCGCTCGGACCCCTCGTCGAGCACGACGCTGCCGCCGGGGCAGGGCACTCGGGCGACCTCGTGCGGGTGCTCGCCGCATACCTCGCACACCCGACGAACCGCTCCCTCGCGGCGCAACGCGCCAGGCTCTCACGCTCGGTGTTCTACCAGCGGATCGCCCTCATCGAGGAACTCCTCGGCGCCGACCTCGCGGACGGAGAGACGATCGCGGCACTTACCGTCGCACTGCTCGCGCGGGATCGAGCGTAGCGGCGTCTCAGGCCAGCGGGGAGCCGCCGCTCCACAACGCGGTGTAGTCGTGGCCGAGGTCGAGCACGAGGCGCCGTAGGGCTGGGAGCGACAGCCCCATGACGCAGCTGGGTGCCCCCTCGATCTTCTCGATGAACGCGCCGGCGAGGCCGTCGATCGCGAATCCGCCCGCGAGCTTGAGTGGCTCGCCGGTCGCAACGTAGCGTGCGAGTTCCGTATCCGTGACGTCGGCAGCGAGGGTGACTGTCGCCGTGTCGACGCTGCCGACGGCGGGCGCCCCGTCAAAGTCTGCCAGCGGGAGCCGTGCGGCGTCACCGTCGGCCGGGCCGCCGGTGCAGTCGATGAGCCAGTGACCGGAGTGCAGAATCCCGGTGTGGCCGCGGTGCTGCTTCGAACGCTCAAGTGCGACCTCGGGCACGTGTGGCTTGCCAAGCACCTCGTCACCCAGGAGGAACATCGAGTCGCCGCCGAGCACCAGGCCGCCACCGAGGGCAGCGATCTCATCCGCATACCGTCTGGTAACGTCTTCCGCCTTCAGCCGCCCGAGGTACTCGGTGAGTTCAGGGGCCGTGAGCGCACGGCCGAGCTCGGCCTCCCGCTCACGGACCTCCGCGTCCTCGTCCACTTCCGGCGCGAAGCACGCGGGCTCAATTCCGGCGCCTCGCAGCACCGACAGACGAGCGGGGGAGGTCGAGGCGAGGATCAAACGCATACCCGCCAGCCTATGCAATACATACGCAATTCACGCTGATGAATCGCGAAATGTCGGCTGCTGGGGTTACCGTTAATGTATGACGCTTTCACGCAAGGCCACACTCATCACGTCCGTTCTGCTCGCTGGTGGGCTCGCGCTCACCGGATGCAGCTCCCCTTCGGCCCCGGCCGACGGCGGCTCGACCACCACCCAGGAGCCGGCTGCGAAGGGCGCCCCGCTTACGCAGGATGACTTCGCGCAACGCATCGCGGACGCCCAGTTTGCGGCCGGTTCGGTGCACATGACGATGCAGATGGGCGATTCCGTCGAGGGTGCCGTCGAGGCTGACGTCGTCATCGACAAGGACCCGAAGAAGGTCCAGATGCAGATGAAGATGAACTCGGGCGGCATGGACGGCGACATCCGCGTCGTCGACGGCAAGATGTACATGAACATGGGAGAGCTGTCGGGCGGCAAGTTCCTCGACCTCTCGACGATGCCCGGCGGCGCCGGCGACATCGGCGCGATCCTCGACCAGGTCAACCCGGGGTCGCAGGTCGAGGGCTTCGGCGACGCGCTCACCGACTTCACTGCGGATCCCGAGGGCCCCGAGATCGATGGCGTAAAGACCACGCAGCTGACGCTCACGCTCGACACGCGCAAGATGTTCGAGGCGCAGCCGCAGGAGGGCGTTGACATCGACACCCTCGTCTCCACCATCGGCGAGTCGATGGTCTACGACATGTTCGTCGGCCCCGACGACCTGCCCCGCCGCATCGTCATGCCGAACGTCGGCGGCATGGGCACCGGCACTCAGGAGTACACGAAGTGGGGCGAGCCCGTGAAGGTCGAGGCCCCCGCGAAGGATGAGATCGCGGACGCGTCCTCGCTGCAGGGCTAGGTTTCCCGTCGATCGGGGGCCAGGTAGTTCGCTACCTGGCCCCTTTTTCGTTGCCAGGCGCGACCACTGAACTTGCGTGGGAGAATAGGACCTATGTCAGAACAGCGCGAAAGCACGCCCCTCGAAATCGGCTCCGAGATCGAGCTCGAAATCACCGGAATTGCCCACGGCGGCGTGAGCGTCGCTCGCCACGACGGGCGCGTGGTGTTCGTCGCCGACGCGATCCCCGGGGAGCGCGTGCTCGCGCGCGTCACCGACCAGAAGAAGAAGTCGTTCGCCCGCGCTGCGGTCACACGGGTGCTCGACGCGTCTGAGGATCGCCGCGAGCACGTCTGGGCCGAGGCCTCGCTCGAGCGGGACCCTGCCGAGCGGGCCGGGGGCGCCGAGTTTGGCCACATCGATCTCGCGCGCCAGCGCGTGCTCAAGGCCGAGGTGCTCGTCGACTCGATGGCGCGCTTTGGGGACATCGAGCTCGCGGGCGAGGAGGGCGAGGACTTCCAAGAGACCCTCGCCGAGCTCGTCGAGCCCGCCGACGGCGACGACGAGGCGAACGGCCTCGGATACCGCACGCGCGTTCGCCTGCACGTCGATCCCGAAACCGGCGCTGTCGGCCCCTACGCAGCGCGCAGCCGCACGGTCGTTCCAGTGTCCTCGCTGCCACTCGCGACGGACGGGGTCAACCAGATCGCCCCGCTCGCCGAAGCGATGCAAGGCTTGCAGACGATCGACCTCATCGACCCCGCAAACGACGATCCGCGCATGCTCATCACCGAGCTTGGCCAGAAGGAGCGCCGCGGCGAGAAGGACCTCGTCGCCGAACTCGTTGAGGATCGCGGTTTCATCGTCCGCGCGGGCGGCTTCTGGCAGGTACACCGCGAAGCACCGGCAATGCTCTTTGGTGCCGTGCACGACGCGATCTCCGATCTCATCGAGGCCGGGCAGTTCGACCCGGCGGCCGGCAACCTCGATCTCTACGGTGGCGCCGGGCTACTGGCCGCGGCGGTCGCCGAGGCAGCCGGGCCAGGCCTGAAGATCACGTCCGTCGAGTCCGATCCCGATGCGACCGATAACGCCGCGGAGAACCTCTCCGAGATCGTTGGCGCCCGCGCCCTGACCGCGCGTGTCGACAAGTACCTCGCCGAGCTCCTCGACGCGGCGGCGCCGGTACGCGACCGCCTCCGCCGTGGCACCATCGTGCTCGACCCGCCACGCTCGGGCGCCGGCGGCGACGTCACCGCGCAGATCGCAGAACTCGCACCCGCAAACATCGTCTACGTCGCCTGCGATCCCGTCGCGCTCTCCCGCGACACCAAGTCCCTGCTCGACTCGGGCTACGATCTGCTCGAGCTGCGCGCGTTCGACATCTTCCCGCACACGCACCACTTCGAGTCACTCGCAGTCTTCAGCCGCGCGGAGTAGGGGTTGTGGGGGCTCCCCACAGCCTCCTCACTGCCCAGCCACAATCCTCTGCCTATCCCGCCACAGCCACAGCCACAGCCACAGCCACAGCCACAGCCACAAGCACTGGGTATGTGATCTGCAGATGCAATGCCCAAGTCCCTAGGACTTGGGCATTGCATCTGCAGATCACAGACGATCGGGGTGCCGGGGCTGCAACTTAGCCGGGCTACAGGCCCAGACGGGCCGCTGGCTAGCCGAAGAGCGCCCGCCGGCTGTCGATGCCGAGCTTCTGCAGCACGTTTGAGACGTGCGTCTTCACGGTCGGCACCCCGACGAAGAGTTCCTTGGCGATCTCCGAGTTCGTGTAGCGCTGCAGCATGAACCCGAGCACCTCCTGCTCGCGGGCGGTGAGGGTTGTGCGCTGAACGCGCTCCTCCAGGCTTCTGGCGCTGACCTTCGTGTCGGTCGTGACGTTCCACACCCTGCTGCCGCGCGCCGTCGCCCGGACGGTCTCGACGAGCCGCCCTTCGGGGTGATCTTTCGTGAGGAAACTGTCGGCGCCCGACAGAAACGCGAGCGTCGCGTCCGAGTGACTCGTGTACGACGTGTACATCATCACGCGCGGCCCGAGCTCGAACGACTTGATCTCGCGGCAGAGCTCAAGCCCGTCGCGCACGCCGCCAAGCCGCAGGGGCAGGATCACCAGGTCCGGTGCGGTGTCCGCAACTGCGGCGAGCGCAGCGCCAGAGTCCGTCGCCTCTGCGACGACGCTGAGATCCTCGTGCGCGCCGAGCACGGTCGCCAGCCCGAGGCGCACGATCGGGTGGTCCTCGACGATCACGATCTTGACCATGCCCGTCACGATGATAGTCCACGTGACCAGCGAGGACGCCGAGGCGCACGGCTGGAGGAGGGACGGGTCTGGTTCATTCGCGCCCCTCCCATTGCGGCTCCCGGCGGCCGGACCAGCCGTACGGTGTTCGTTTCACCCTACGGGGACGGACGGCGGCCGTGTTCAGCCGGGAGCGAGGAATCTGGGGCGAAAATTCATCCTGTTGGACGGATCCGCAGGCCAGCGGTCGTTCCTAGCCTGGGTGACGGGGCACGCCTCGCCACGGAACAGCCCCGCACCGTCCACGAGCACGAGAGCGCAGATCCTGACCACAATGAATGATTCAGCCCGCCGATCACAGATCCTGACCGCGGCCCTCACCCAGGGTCTGCTGCACGAGGAACACTCGCCGCTCGTGGCGTTTCTCGACTGGGAGCGCGTGCAGCTCAACGTCGAGCACCTGCTCGGGGCCTTCCCGCGGGACATCCCGGTACTCCACGCGTTCGCGGTGAAGGCCAATCCGCTCGTGCCAGTGCTCGCACGTCTCGGGGAGCTCGGCATGGGTGCGGAGGTCGCGAGCGACGGCGAGCTCAGCGCCGCCCTCGCCGCCGGGATGACGCCGGAGCGACTCGTGTTTGACTCCCCCGCGAAGTCGTGGGGTGAGCTGCGGCGGGCGCTCGGCCTCGGCGCCGCGCTCAACGTCGACAACTTCCAGGAGCTCGCCCGCGTCCGCTCAATCATCGAGGAGAGCGGGTCGGATTCAGAGATCGGGATCCGCCTGAACCCCCAGGTCGGTGCCGGTTCGATCGCCGCAATGAGCACTGCGAGCGCGCACTCGAAGTTTGGGGTACCCCTGCGCGACCCGGGAATGCGCGAGCAGCTGATCGAGGCGTACCTCGCCTCGCCGTGGCTGCGGCGAGCGCATACCCACGTCGGGTCGCAGGGCTGCCCGCTCCCCCTCATCGCCGAGGGCGTGAACGAGCTCGTCCGGTTCGCCGACGAGGTGAACTTCCGCGCTGGCTACGCGCAGATCAAGACGTTGGATATCGGCGGCGGCCTGCCCGTCGACTTCGCAACCGACAACCCGATCTCGGCGTTTAGCGACTACGTCGCCGCGCTCGCCGAGGGTGCCCCGCGTCTCTTCTCGGGCGACTACGAAATCGTGACCGAGTTCGGCAGGAGCATCCTTGCGAAGCACGGCTTCATCGCGACGTACGTCGAGTACACAAAGCAGGTCGGCGGCCGCCGGGTGGCGATCACCCACGCCGGGGCGCAGGTCGCAACCCGCACGGTGTTTATGCCCGAGGCGTGGCCGCTCCGTGTCGAGGGCTTCGACAGCGCAGGCGCCCCGAAGCCGGCCACCGTCACCGAGATACAGGACGTGGCCGGCCCGTGCTGCTTCGCTGGCGATCTCGTCGCCAGGGGCCGGGAGCTCCCCGTGCTCGAGCAGGGAGATGTTGTCGCCCTGCTCGACACGGGTGCGTACTACGCGAGCAACCCGTTTCACTACAACTCGCTGCCCGTGCCGCCCGTCTACGGCATCGAACACGCGGGAACGGCGCCCGAGTTCACTGAGATCAGGGGCGCCGTTCAGCACGAGTTGCAGCTGGCCCGCTAGCGGAGCGAGGTGCGGCGGTCGACGGAGCGGGCGCCCCACCAGGCGAGCACGATGCCGAGCACGAGGGAGACGACGAACACTCCGAGGCCAAGCACTGCCGGTTCGGCCGCCGCGGCTCCACCGGATTTCACTGCGGCGAGGAAGTCCGGGAGCATGCCCTGCGCGACGAGGGTGCCCGCATCCGGGCCGCCGACGCGGATGCCGAGTGGCAGGAACATCATCGCCGCGAGGCCGAGGATCTGCATCACGAAGTAGAGCACGACGGTGAAGATCACGGGGGCGCCGAACCCGAGGTGGTTGAAGCGGCCCTCGGCGCCGATCGACATGAGCGCGGCCCCGGCGACCACCGCGAACACGAGTTGCAGGAGCAGCACGACGGCGACGAACCAGGCGAGCCCGGGATCGAGCGTCGTGAACAGTTCGCGGATGAAGTCGAGCGGTGCGGCGCCCTTGGATACCGCGAGCGCGATTGCCGCGATCGCGAGCAGCGCCACCGTCAGGGCAGCGGCAACGAACGAGACGACAATGCCGTACAGCACCTTCGCCGCGAAGATCGTCCGGCCGCGCACGGGCAGCGTCATCGTGAAGTAGCCCTGCGCGCCGTACATGGAGCGCCAGTAATGCGCGACGAGCACGGCCAGCACGACCGGCGTCAACGCGATGGAACCGGCGATGCCGGCCCCGAGTCCGAAGCCATCGAGGATGGGCACGCGGAGGATCGCGACCGCGTACCCCATGAGGATCACGGCGAGCATGATTCCGGCGGTTGTTAACAGCGTCCTACGCGTCGAGATGAATTCCTGGCTGAACAGCTTCGCGATCATGCTGCGTACACCTTTCTGAAGAGCGCGTCGAGGCTCACTCCGTGCTGTTCACGGAGCTCGTCGGCGCTGCCTTGGAGGAGCACCGTGCCTCCCCGCAGGAACACGACCGAGTCGACGATCGATTCGACGTCCTGGATGAGGTGGGTGGAGACGAGCATGAGCGCGTCCTCCGCGAAGTTCGAGAGGATCCCGCGCAGGATCACGTCGCGCGAGGCCGGGTCGACGCCTGAGATCGGCTCGTCAAGGAGGTACACGCGTGCGCGGCGGCTCATCGCGAGCGAGATCTGCAGTTTCTCCCGCATGCCCTTCGACATTTCCTTGAGGCTTCGATCCCACGGGAGGCCGAAGAAGTCGACCATCTCGCGCGCCTTGGCCGCATCGAAGTCCTCGAAGAACCGCGCGTACTGCGCGATTGAGTCCTCTGGCTTGTGCGCGTCGGGCAGGAACGATGCGTCGGGCAGAAACGAGACCTGCGCTTTCGACACCGCGCCGGGAGCGTTACCGGCAATCTGCACGCTGCCCTCCCACTCCGCGAGGACCCCCGCGAGGATCTTCAGGAGCGTCGTCTTGCCCGAGCCGTTGTCGCCCATGAGGCCGACGATTTGGCCGGGGTGCAGGCTGAGGTCGAGGCCCGCGAGGGCCGGGCGCCCGCGGTAGGCCTTCGTGAGGCCGCGCACCTCGATCGCGGGCGGTGACAGTGGCAGGGTGTGCTCACTCATCGGGTGTCCTTTCGGTGTGCGCTGTGTCGGAGGCGTCCGTCCAGCGGTGTGTCAGCAGTTGCACGGTCTCAGGAAGCGTCATGCCGAGGCCGCGGGCAGTGGCGACGAGCGCAGCCGCCTGGGCTGCGGCGAGCGCGCCGCGCGCCGCAGCGATTGCGGCCTCGTCACTCGTGACAAACCGCCCCGCGGTGCGCTCGGCGAGCGTGAGACCGAGCCTGTCGACCTCTCCGAGCGCCTTCTGCACGGTGTTGGGGTTGACCCCGAGTTCGAGGGCAAGCTCGCGCACCGAGGGAACCTTCAGGCCCGTCGGCCACTCCCCCGAGGCGATGCGTCGCCTGAACTCGTCGACGAGCTGCGACCAGATGGGCCGGGAATCGTCGAGTTGCATGCTGTGATCCTTCCTTCGACGGGGCTAGCACCCGCCATGTACCACTGTATTACAACAGTAGTACAGGCCGCAACTCTCGGAGCGAGTACCGTGGTGCTGTGACACCAATCGAGCCCTCCGCCCCCTGCCCGTGCGGCCTCGGCAACCCCTACGGGAGCTGCTGCGGGCCGATCCACGCGGGCAGCCCGGCGCCCACCGCTGCCCAGCTCATGCGATCCCGATACAGCGCCTTCACCATCGGCGATACCGCCTACCTGCTGCGCAGCTGGCACGCGAGCACGCGCCCCAGCGAACTCGAACTCGACGAAAGCACGCGCTGGCTCCGGCTCATCGTCGAACAGACCGAGGCTGGCGGGCCGTTCGACACGGCAGGCAACGTCACGTTCACCGCGATCGGCAGGACACCCGATGGGCGCTTCGAACAGCGCGAGCGCAGCCGGTTCGTGCGCGAACAGGGCAGTTGGTTCTACGTCGATGGAACCGACCCCGCCATCTAGCACAGACGGACTATGCCGGGTCCCCCTTTCGGCGACGAACCTCCTCCCCTAGGCTCGTCCCATGGATGCGATCAGCGATCTCCTTGCCCAGTGGGGCGACCAGTTCTGGACCTGGCTCGTGCTGCCCGTCGTCGTAGCGCTCGGCCTCTACTTCACGGTCCGCTCCGGCGTCGTGCAGTTTCGGCTGCTGCCCGACATGTTCCGCACGCTGACCGACAAGACCCCGAGGGACGAGAACGGCGAACCCCAGTCGGTATCCGCGTTCCAGGCGTTCACGATCTCCGCGGCGTCACGCGTCGGCGTCGGCAACATCGCAGGCGTTGGCACGGCGATCGCGATCGGCGGCCCGGGCGCCGTCTTCTGGATGTGGCTCATGGCGTTCGTCGGCGGCGCCTCGTCGTTCGTCGAGTCCTCGCTCGCGCAGCTCTACAAGACCAAGGACAAGACTGGGTTCCGCGGCGGACCCGCGTACTACATGGAGCGGGGGCTCGGGGCGCGCTGGCTTGGCGTACTCTTCTCGATCGTGCTCATCGCGTGCTTCCCGATCGCGTTCTCGTCGCTCCAGGCGAACACGATCCAGGCGACACTGTCGGGCAGTCTGGGCACCCAGGCCCCGTCCTGGCTGCCCATCGCCACCGGAGCGGTCCTGGCAATCCTGATGGCCGCGGTGATCTTCGGCGGCGTGCGCCGCATCGCCTCCGTCACCCAGACGCTCGTCCCCGTCATGGCGCTGCTCTACCTGCTCGTCGGCCTCGTCATCGTTGCCCTGAACGTGACCGAGATCCCCGCGGTGTTCGCGACGATCTTCACCTCGGCTTTTGGCGCGCAGCAGGTCACCGGCGCAGCGCTCGGCTACGTGATCCTCACCGGCATCAAGCGAGGCATGTTCTCGAACGAGGCGGGGCTCGGCTCCGCCCCGAACGCGGGCGCCTCGGCCGCGGTCACCCACCCCGTCAAGCAGGGACTCGTGCAGACCCTCGGCGTCTACTTCGACACATTCCTCATCTGCTCGATCACGGCCTTCATCGTGCTCGTCGCCACGCCGGACCTCGCCGGCGCCGCGAAGGGCATTGAGCTCACCCAGGCCGCCATCGTCTCGACCCTCGGGCCGTGGGCGAACATCCTGCTCACGATCATCATCTTCTTGCTCGCGTTCTCGTCGATCCTCGGAAACTACTACTACGGCGAGTCCAACATCGAGTTTCTCCGCACGGGCGGTGGCGTTCTGACGGGCTATCGCGTCGTCGCCGTGCTCGCAGTCTTCGCCGGCTCGGTCGTTTCCGCCGACATCGTATGGAACCTCGCCGACGGCATCATGGGGGTGATGGCGCTCCTCAACCTCGTGGCGATCGCGCTGCTCTCCGGCGTCGCCTTCAAGCTGCTGCGCGACTACACCGCGCAGCGCAGGGCGGGCCTCGACCCCGTCTTCACGCGGGATCGGCTGCCCGAGGTGCGCGGCGTTGAGCAATGGGCCGATGCCCAGTCGGTCACCGGGACCGTCTCGCTGCCGGACCCCCAGCGGTAGCGCGGCAGCGGGGCACGCCGCTAGACGCCGCGCACGGCCTCCCGCAGCGATCCGAGCATGCCGCACAGCCGCTCGATCTCGGGCTCGCTGATGGCGGAAGCCTCAGCGACGCTGCCCGGCAGATGCATGAGCTGCGCCTGCAGGTCGCGGCCGAGCGGGGTGCAGAATACCCGCACTTGTCTGCCGTCGTCACTCACCCGCTCGCGCGAGATGTACCCGCTTGCTTCCAGTCTCGTGAGCAGCGGTGAGATCGTGCCGGAGTCGAGCTCGAGCACGGCGCAGAGGTCCGAGACGGCCCGGCCGTCGCCGCTCCATACCGCTCGCATCGTCAGATACTGCGTATAGGTCAGATTGAACGGCTGCAGCTCTTTGCGGTACGCGGACACCATGGCTCGCGAAGCCGCGTAAAGCTGGAACGTGAGCTGATCCGCGAGCTCGATCTCGCGCGTGTCCTGGCCGACGTGTGGCACGGCACTCCCCCTTCTGCCGTCTGTGTCTTCGCCAGGCCCCCCGACCCGCCGAAACAGACAATACGTGTGCCACCGAGACTACCGGTGGCACACGCGTTTGTCAGCTTTCAAGCACTCGTCGCGTTGTCACCTCCGGTCGGAGATCAAGTCGGCGCAGGAGTTGCGCGTTCAGCGCAACCACGACCGTGGAGAGGGACATCAGGATCGCGCCCACCGACATCGGCAGCACGAATCCGATCGGGGCGAGCACGCCGGCGGCAAGCGGCACCGAGATCAGGTTGTAGCCCGCCGCCCACCAGAGGTTCTGGCGCATCTTCCGGTAGGTGGCCTGCGACAGCTCGATGACGGACACGACCGAACGGGGGTCGTCGCTCGCAAGGATCACGCCGGCAGAGGCAATCGCGACGTCGGTCCCGGCGCCGATTGCGAGCCCCACATCGGCCTGCGCGAGCGCGGGGGCGTCGTTGACGCCGTCGCCGACCATCGCGACGCGTTTGCCCTCGCCCTGCAGCTTGAGCACCTCCGCGGCCTTGTCCTCGGGGCGCACGCCGGCAAGCACGCGGTCGATCCCGAGTTCATCGGCCACGGTCTGAGCAACCGCCTCCGCATCTCCGGTGATCATGACGACCTCGACGCCGAGCTTGTGAAGCGCACGAACGGCATCACGGGACTCGGCTCGGATCTCGTCGCTCAGCGCGAGCGCGCCAATCACCGCGCCGCCTCGCAGCACGTGCAAGATGATGGCCCCACGGGTACGCCACTCGTTGGCGGCGTCGAGCTCGCTCGCGCCCTCCTCCTGCAACATGTACGGCCCGCCGACGCGCACAACCGCCCCATCGACGGTCGCGGTCACTCCGACCGCCGGCGACGAGGTGAAATCGGCGGCGGCGGGCACGTCGAGCCCCCGATCGCGGGCGGCGCGGACGATGGCTTGGGCGAGCGGATGCTCACTGTCCTGCTCCGCGGCCGCGGCGAGCGCGAGCACGCCGTCGGCGGTGTAGTCCCCGGCCGGCTCGACATTCGTCACGGTCGGCTCGCCCTTGGTGAGCGTACCGGTCTTGTCAAAGAGCACCGAGTCGACGAGCCGCATGCTCTCGAGGGCGAGGCGATCCTTCACGAGGATTCCGGCGCGCGCCGAGCGCTCAGTCGCGATGGAAACGACGAGCGGGATCGCCAGACCCAGCGCGTGGGGGCAGGCAATCACGAGCACGGTAATCGTGCGAACCACCGCGTCGTCCGGGTTGCCAACAAGCGTCCAGACAATCGCCGTCACCACGGCTGCGGCAAGCGCGAACCAGAAGAGCCAACCCGCGGCCGTATCGGCGAGCCGCTGGGCGCGCGACGAGGAGTTCTGCGCCTCCGTGACGAGCCGCTGGATCCCAGCGAGGGCGGTGTCGTCACCGATCGCTGTCACCTCGATCCGCACGCCAGAGTCCGTTGCGACGGTGCCGGCGGAGACTGGTTCACCCACACCACGGCCGACGGTGCGGGACTCGCCCGTGACCATCGATTCGTCGAACGAGGCCCGCCCGTCGACGATTCTGCCGTCCGCCGGGACGCTCCCGCCTGGACGCACGACGACGACGTCACCGACGCGCAGGGCGCTCGGCGAGACCGTGACGATCTCGCCACCCTCGACGCGCTCAGCCTCATCCGGCAGCAGCGCGGCAAGCGAGTCGAGCGCCGACGTCGTCTGCGCGAGCGAGCGCATCTCGATCCAGTGGCCGAGCAGCATGATGACGACGAGGAGTGCGAGCTCCCACCAGAAGTCGAGCTCATGGTGGACGAGTCCGAGGCTTGCAGCCCAAGACGCGAGGAACGCGACGGTGATCGCGAGCGCGATCAACAGCATCATGCCGGGCTTGCGCGCCTTGATCTCGTCGACGGCGCCCGTGAGGAACGGTTTGCCGCCCCACACGTACATGATGGTTCCCAAGATTGGGGACACCCACGCGAGCCACGGCGCGGCCGGCAACTGGTACCCAACGATCGACGCGAACATGCCGGACAGCGCGACGGTCGGAATCGCGAGGACCAGCATGATCCAAAACATGCGCCGGTACTGCGCGACGTGGCCCTCATGGCCGCCGTGACCGGTGTGGCCGTCATGACCGCCATGGCCCGAGTGAGCATCGTGACCGGAGTGAGCGTCGTGGTGTGTGTGGCCGCTGTGGGCGGTATCGGCACCGTGCGTGGCGCCGTGGTTTTCGTGGTCCTTCATCTGGGGTTCCCCTCGCATTGCATCTGGGTCACTAACAACCATACCCCCTGGGGGTATCATTCACCACAACCAGTGTTTCCCCGAGGCTATTCCCTCCTCCCGCCCGAGGCCGCCCCTCCCACCTACTCTCTGACGCTCACGCCAACGTGGCCCGCGAGCGTCTCTGCCATGAGCGCGACCTGGTTCGGCGACAGCACAGCGCCCCGAAGGCCCTCGAATCCTTCGAGCGTGCGAAAGTCGAGCCCGCGCAGGTCGAGCGCGTCGCCCGTACGCTGCGTCAGCGTGAGCTTGTCGGTCGTGCAGTCCTCGAACGCGACGCGTGCCGTCTTCGCCGCGCCGAGGTCGACCTCTTCAAACACGCAGTGCCGAAAGACGACGTCTTGCACGACCGAGCCGCGGAGGTTGATCCAGCCGATCTTTGACCCCTCGACGACGAGCCGCCGAACCTCGGAGCTACTCATGTCGAGGGCGCCCACGCGGGACTCGATGAGCTCGGCGTCACGCCATGCGCTTCCGGGAGCCGACACGACCGGGGCAGCGACGCGCAGCACCCGTGACTCAAGCACGCTGGCACCGCGGAGGTCGATGCGCTCGCCCGTGAGCTCGACGAGCTCGCACTCAAGGAACGTCGCGCCACCGAGTGATGCTGCGACGCGCGCGCCGTCGAACCGCATCCCATCGAGGTCCGCGCCGGCGGTCAACGCTGCCGCGTCACCGGGCTCCAGGTCGTGAAGCACGAGCCGTTCGATCCGTGGAGTGTGTGCTGCCTGTCGTCGCGCCATGCCCCCACACTATTCCCCGCGTCCGACAGGGAGCGCCAGCCCGCAGCCTGGCCGGTCCACGGCTCACGCCACCCGCATCCTCCATCCGAAACGGCGAAGGGCCCAGCCCGGCATGTGCCGGGCTGGGCCCTTCTGGAGCGCAGCGCGCTAGGTGATTACGCGGTCCGGCGGCGCCAGACCATGAGCGAAGCACCAGCGAGCAGCAGCAGCGACGCGAGTCCGCCGACGAGGAGCGGGAGCGGGCCGCCGGTGTGCGGCAGCTCGTTCACGCCCGGGGTGCCGGGGTTCTCAGCGCCCGGAATCTCGGCCGCGGGGATGTCGATCACGACGACGCCAGCATCCCAGGTCGGGTCGATGCCCTCGGTCGCGTTGACCTCGCCGAACTCGTACTCGGTCGTAAGATCCGAGTTGTTGTCGCCGAGCACGATCGTGGCAGTGAAGCCAGTCTCGGGGTGAGCGTTCGAGTCCACAGCGCCATTCGAGCCGACGGTCTGCTTCGTGAACTTGTAGATCTTCTGCTGTTCCTTGGTGAGCGTGAACTTCACCTGGTACTCGCCAGCGTTCAGATCGTCGAACTTGTAGCGGCCGTTCTTGTCGGTCGTGGTCGTCGCGATGACTTCCCCGTCCTGGAAGAGCTCCACGGTGACGCCAGGAAGCACCTTCTCGGAGCCGTCCTGGACGCCGTTCTTGTTCGCGTCGATCCAGACCACGTCGCCAACGGCGTAGGTCTTCACGACCACGCCGGCGTCCCATGTCGGGTCGATGCCCTCGGTCGCCTCGACAGTGCCGAAGGGGTAGTCCTTCGTCAGGCTCGGGTTCGAGTCGTCGAGCACGATCTTCGTCGTGAGGCCGGTCTTCCGATCGGCGTTCGAGTCGACGGCGCCGTTCTCACCGATCACGTGGCTCGTGAAGGTGTAGACCTTCTTCTGCTCGTCGGTCAGCGTGAACTTCACCTCGTACTCACCAGCGTTGAGGTTGTCGAACATGTAGTGTCCGGTCTCGTCGGTCGTGGTCGTCTTGACGACGTCCCCGTCCTTGATGAGCTCAACGGTCACGCCCGCGAGAATCTCCTCGTCAGCGTCCTGGATCCCGTCGCGGTTCGCATCGATCCACGTAAAGTCACCGATCGCGTAGGTCTTCAACACGACGCCGGCGTCCCAGGTGGGATCGATGCCTTCTGTCGCTTCAAGCTCTGCGTAGTCGTACTTCTTCGTGAGGTTCGCGTTGTCGTCGCCGAGCACGATCGTTGTCGTGAGGCCCGTCGCGCGGTCAGCGTTCGAGTCCACCCCGTCGTCCTCGCCGGCCGCGAGGTCGGTGAAGGTGTAGATCTTCTGCTGCTCGGACGTGAGCGTGAACTTCACCTGGTACTCGCCAGCGTTGAGGCCATCGAAGACATAGCGACCGTTTTCGTCGGTCGTGGTCGTCTTGACGACTTCCCCGTCCTTGATGAGCTCGACGGTCACGCCCGCGAGAATCTCCTCGTCAGCGTCCTGGACCCCGTCGCGGTTCGCGTCAATCCACGTAAAGTCCCCGATCGCGTAGGTCTTCAGCACCACGCCGGCGTCCCACGTCGGGTCGATGCCCTCGGTGGCCTTAACGGCAGCGGTCTTGTAGTCCTTCGTCAGGTTCGTGTTCGAATCGCCGAGCACAACCTTCGCGGTGAGGCCGGTCTCCCTGTCAGCGTTGGAGTCGCGCGCATCGTTGGAGCCCGCGGTCTGCTTCGTGAACGTGTAGATCTTCTGCTGCTCGGGCGTGAGCGTGAACTTCAGCTCGTACTCGCCAGCCAGGATCTCATCGAACATGTAGTGGCCGCTCGCGTTGGTCGTGGTCGTTTTGACGACGTCCCCGTCCTTGATGAGCTCGACGGTCACGCCAGCGAGGATCTCCTCGTCAGCGTCCTGGATCCCGTCGCGGTTCGCGTCGATCCACGTGTAATCGCCGATCGCGTAGGTCTTCAGCACCACACCGGCGTCCCACGTCGGGTCGATACCCTCGGTGGCCTCGACGGTGCCGAACTCGTAGTCCTTGGTGAGGTGCTCGTTGCTATCCCCCAGGACGATCTTCGAGGTCAGCCCGGTCTTCGGGTCAGCGTTCGAATCGACGGTTCCGTCCTCGCCAGCAAGCTGGCTGGTGAAGACGTAGCGCTTCTGCTGTTCAGGAGTGAGCGTGAACTTTACCTCGTACTCGCCTGCAGGCAGGCGGTCGAACATGTACCGGCCCGCGTCGTCCGTCGTGGTCTCCGAGATGACCTTGCCGTCCTTGATGAGCTCGACTGTCACGCCCGCGAGGATCTCCTCATCAGCATCCTGGATACCGTCGCGGTTCGCGTCGATCCAGGTGAAGTCACCGATCGCGTAGGTCTTGCGAATCACGCCCGCATCCCAGGTGGGGTCGATGCCCTCGGTGGCCTTCAGCTCGCCGAACGCAGGATCCTTGGTGAGGTTCGTGTTCGAGTCGCCGAGCACGATCGTCGTGGTGAGCCCGGTCTCGGGGTTCGCGTTCGAATCGAGCGCGTCGTCCGATCCAGCGGTCTGCTCGGTGAAGCGGAATTCCTTCTGCTGCTCCTCCGTGAGGGTGAACTTCACCTGGTACTCGCCGGCAGGCAGGTCGTCGAACCGGTACAGGCCGTTCTTGTCGGTGACGGTCGAATCGATGACCTTGCCGTCCTTGATGAGCTCAACGGTGACGCCGGGGAGGATCTCCTCGCCCTCGTCCTGCACGCCGTTGTTGTTCTCGTCGATCCAGGTGTAGTCGCCGATCGCGTAGCTTTTCAGCACGACGCCGGCGTCCCAGGTCGGGTCGATGCCCTCGGTCGCCTTCACCTTGCCGTGATCGTAGTTCTTGGTGAGGTTCGTGTTCGAGTCGCCGAGCACGATCTTCGTGGTGAGGCCGGTCTCGCGATCCGCATCGGAGTCGACAGCACCGTCCTTGCCCGTGTTCTGCGTCGTGAAGGTGTACAGCTTCTGCTGTTCCTCCGTCAGCGTGAACTTCACGTGGTACTCACCCGCAGGCAGCTCGTCGAAGAGGTAGCGGCCGTCGGCGTTGGTCTTCGTCGTCGCGATGACCTTGCCGTCCTTGATGAGCTCGACGGTCACGCCGGGGAGCACGGGCTCGCCCGTGTCCTGAATACCGTCACGGTTGGTGTCGATCCAGGTGAAGTCGCCGATGGCGTAGTTCTGGCGGTCGTTGAAGAGCACGACCTCCTTCGCGCTGTCGTCGGCCTTGAACCCGATTTCCAGCAGCTCGTCCGACTTCTTGTAGCCGCCGGGCGCAACGTCCTCGCGCAGCCAGTAGGTTCCGGGCTGCTTCACGACGGGGGTGCCGCCGGTCGCGGTGACGATCTTGCCGTTCTCAACCCGAAGGTCGGTCAGCACGACGGTCTGCTTGTCGGCCGCGAGAACGGAGAAGACCGCGCTCTTGTCGGTGATGAGCTTGGTGGCGTCTGCGCTGTCGCGCTTCAGCAGGCTCAGCGGGTAGTCGTTCGTCGGGGTGATCGTCGCGCCGGACGTGCCGATGAGGTTCGTGACGCCGACGTTTTCCTTGGCGTCAACGAGCTTGACCTTGAAGTACAGGCTCACCGTCTTGCCGCTCTCGAGCTTGCCCTTCGGCACGGTGAGCGTGTTGCTCGCCTTGTCGTAGGTCGCCTTCAGCTGCGAACCGGGGATGTTGTACTCGTTCGTCGCGCTGTAGTTGCTGCTGTCGAGCTCGTGCTCGGCAACGAACCCAAGGAATGCAAGCTCCTTCGGCAGTACGTCTGCAACGTCAAATACCATGCTGTTGAACTTGCCGTGTGGTTCGAGCTCGACCCGGTATGTGAACTCGTCCTTGATAAGCTCGCCGGTCTGCTCGTCGACCTCGGCGCGGAAGTTCGTCGTGAAGTCCTTCCCACCGCTGCCGGGAACGTAGACGTGCTTGCGCACCTCCATCTCGTCGCCGTAGCTCGTCGCCTTCGTCGACGACGACGAGGTAAGCGTGTACTCGAGATCGCTGCCCTCGTAGCTCGCCGAGTTCTTGATGCTCAGGGTCTGCTTGCCCTTCAGCACGTACGTCGACAGCTCGAGCTTGATGCTCCATTTGCCGAGCAGCTTTCCGTCGGCGTCCTGTGCCGCCTTCAGCTTCGCCGTGAACGCGTCGTTCGGTTCGATGACAAGCTGCTGCGTATCGTCGATGGAGAGGTCGAACATCGTGCCGTCGAGCGCGTGGCCCTCGTAGGAGCCAGTGATCGACTTGGCGATCTCGGGGAGCGTCGCCGCAGAAACGTTGAAGACCTCATGGTCGACCGCATCGATGATGCGCGACTTCGCCGCGTCGCCGACGTTTGCTCCGACCTTGAAGGTGTACGGCACGGCGACCGAGGTGCCCTCCTCAACGGTGATTGGTCCGCCGGCGGTCGTCTTGGAGAACTTCTGGTTGTCGTCGATCACCGCGCCGTCGAGGTCCTTGGGCGTCGTGATGACCGTCGTCGCCCACTTGGTGACCGACTTGTTGTCGCCGTAGATGAACTTCGCCTCGTTGTCGGCGCGGAACTTCAGAACGTACTGCGTCTGCTCGGCCGCCTTTGCCGGTAGCTCAGGAAGCTCCGCCGCGACCTTGATGGTGTACTTCTTCGTGACGTCCTTGCCGATGTTGACGTAGAGCCGCTGGCCGTCAAAAAGGTACGTGTTCACGTACTCGTCCGCGGCGATCGCCGTCTCGATAGCGCCGGTCAGGCCGGTCGCCTCCTTGAGCGGGATGGCGGTGCCGGCGGCATCGGTGAGGACCGGCGCGCTGCCTGTCCACACTGCGGGAGCGTGCAGGTTGTCACTGATGACGACGTTCTGCGCGAGCTTGTGCTTGGGGTTGTCCACGAAGTCTTTGAATACCGTGAGGTCTGCGCCGAGCGTGTAGTCCAGCTTGATGGGCTCGTCGAGCTTCGCGCCGCCGACGAGCTCGTCGGCGAGCGCAACGTCGCGGGGATCCACGGACTTCGTGAACGCCTCGCCCACTCCGGGGCTCGGGGCGGCCTTGACGTCGTCCTGAAGCGTGATGCTCGCGCTCTTCTTCTCTCCCGCGATGGTGACGTTGTTGTTCAGGGTGACCGCGTAGCTGCCGCCCTTGTCTGCATCGATTGCATCGCGCTGAGCCTGGAGCGCGGCCTGGATCTTCGCGAGCGCGTCAGCGTCTGCGATCTTCGCGGCGTAGGTGAACGTGTAGACGGAGTTCGCTTCGGCGTCGAACTCGTAGTCGAACGACGTGCCCGAGATCGAGGGGAGGCCGTCGATCGCGGACTCGACGGGGCTCATCCCGTTCTCGTCGCGAACCACCTTGGTGCCGGTCAGGGAGGCTGGCACGAGCGCGAGGCCCTCGTCGAGCACGTCCGAGAGCTTCACCGTGCGAGCGTCCTTGCTCGAGACGCGAACAGTGTAGGGGAACTCGGTGTCGAGCACGCTCGGGTCGATGGTGACGACGCCGTCCTTGCTGACGGTGTGCGGGATCGAGTTGATCCCCACGCGCTTGTCCGACCAGGTCTCGGTCTTCTGCGGCTTGTTGTCGGGCGTGGTTACGATCACGGTCTGCGTGGTCGGGTCGCCGTTGATGCCCCACTCGAGCTCGCTCACGCCAACGCTCTCGAGGGTGTCGAGGGTGAACTTGACGCCGAACGAGCCCTGGTTGATCCCGCTCGGGAACGGGTTCTTGAACTTCACGACGAGCTCGCCTGCGTCGTTCATCGTGAGCGATTCGACAACCTTATTGCCCGGCTGCACGACGAGCGCGGACTCAGGGATCGAAATGCCCTTCGGCAGCGTGACTCGGACTTCCTCGCCGTCGTCCATCATGCCGTAACCAAACACGAGGTCGTAGGTCTGGCCCTCGACGAGAACGGGAAGGCCGTTGTGCGTCTCGCCCGACTCGGGCTGCTGCACCGTAAACTTGCCGCCCGCGGCCATCGCCGGTGCACTAAAGCCACCGACGACGAGCAACGCGACGAGCGCCCCCGCTAACCAATTGATGAAAATGCGCGCGCGCGAACGCGGCGCGATGTACTCAGACATCGTCGCTTCCCCCCAGAAACAAACAGAGGGACGCGCAATACACACACGCGTCCCTGCGTAAGGGCCACGAGAGCGGCCCCAGAAATTGGTTCTCACCTGCCCAAACAGGTATGAATCCCCCGCCGGAAATCCTATCGGGCCACCACGCCCGAGCGCGAATTGAGGGGGCGGCGTTCACCGACGGCGAAGTTACCCTGCATTCACCCGCCCTCGCGTGCGCGTTCGCGCGGGCTACAGCGCGGCCGATCGCCCGCAGAGACGGCGATAGCGGATGAGAACAGTGTTCTCACCCGCTATCTCGTGCGGACCCGCGACCAGGCGCCGCGCTAGGCGCTAGGCGTTGTCGCGCTGACGCACCCGCGTCACCACCAGGGCAGCCGCGCCGAGGAGCAGAAGCCCGCCGCCACCGAGCAGCCAGCCCACTGGCAGGCCGCCACCGGTGCCCGGCAGCTTCCCGACTGTTGGGGGTTCGGGCGTCACTGGCGGAAGCAGGAACTCGTTGACCACGGTGAGTTCGACGACCTCGTCGGTGGCGACCGTCGCGGCACCGACGGTCGCGTCGCCGGCGTTCGGCGTGATGCTCACCGAGCTTGCGCCCCCGGTGCTCGTCTCGCGCAGCTCACAGGACGCGCCGACGGGGAGCTCGCCGTAGGTCGCGGTCAACCCGCCGGCCTTCGAGAGCTCGCGCTCAGCACCTTCGGGTACCTCGATCTCGACGGTCTCGCCGTCGCGCTCGACCGAGCAGGCGAGCTCGACGGTGAAGACCTTGTCGGCCGCGAGGCTCGCGCCGTCTCCAGTGATCTGCTTCGTCACCGACAGGCTGCCGACGTCGAAGGTGTTCACGATTCGCAGCTCAAGCGCGTCCTCGTCACCGATCGTGACCGGGCCGGTGACAACATCGCCAGCTGCATTCACGATCTCGCTCGAGGTTGCTCCACCGGTGATGGTCTCGGTGAGGCCACACTTGGCGCCAACCGGGAGGCCGGTGTAATCGGCCTCGAATCCACCCTCCGCGGTGAGCTCTCGCTCAGCGCCGCCCGGAACAGGAATCGCCGTGTCGTTGAACGTGCACTCGAGGCTCACCTCGAACGGGCCAGCACCCCAGCGCTCAGCGCCGTCGCCCACGACCTCCTTGGTCACGTGCAGGTCGCCCGCATCGAACGTGTTGACGACCGTGAACGCCGCACCCTCGTCAGTTCCGACGACGATTGACTCTGGCGTGATCTCGGGCTCTGCCGACGCGCCGCCCGTCGCGGTCTCCGTCACGCCGCATTCGGCACCGACGGGCAGGTTCTCAACGGTGAGCTTCTCACCGGCGAGCACCTGCGCCTTGGTGAGCTGCAGCGTGCCGTCCCACACGCTGGCGCCCTCGAACGTGCACTCTACGGCGAATTCGAACACGGTGTCGTCAGGCACGAGAGAGACGCCCTCGCCGACGAGCTGCTTCTCGACCTCAATCTGGCCGAGGGGCATCACGTTCGTGAGCTGCAGATCGAGCGCGGTGTCGCCATCGGTGATGGTGATCGTCCACGACCCGTCCTCGTTCGGCGCAACGACATCGCCGTTGAGCGTCAGGCTGGCCTCGCCGCCCTTCGCATCGACCTCGGTGATGGTGCACTTCGCGCCGACGGGCAGGTTCGGCACGAGCCACTTCGTGCCGTTTGCGGTGAGCTCCGCCTCCGCGACGGGGAGCTCAAGCTCCTCACCGAGGAATGTGCACGCTGCGGTCACCGGGAACGCGCCGTAGTCGATCGCTTCGCCGTCCTGGTTCTCAGCGCCCGACACCTGCTTCTGGACGGTGAACTCGCCAACCTCATAGGTGTTGGTAAGCGAGGCGAGCACCGGCGTCGCGCCGTCGGTTCCGACGGTGACCTTCGTCGCCTCGGAGGACGTCTCGCCGTTCGCACCCTTGACGTCACGCAACTCGCACTCAGCTCCCCACGGGAGCTGCTCCTCGAGGGTCACAACCTCGCCTGCCGGAACCGTGAGCGTGATCGGGTCGAGCGCGACGGCCGAAGCACCCTCGCGGGCCGGAACCGTACACAGGACCTCAACCTGGAACTCGTCGGGAGCGAACTCCGCGCCGGGTCCGGTCACGAGCTTCTCCACGGACAGCGGCCCGGTCGCGAGGGAGACGCCAACGCGAATGCCCTCGGTCGGAAGCACGCTCGACTTGCGGCCGTCGCTGCCGATCGTCTGCCCGCCGACCGCAATCGAGTTCCACGCGACAGTGTCGGCGGTCATCTTTGGCGACTGCGCGGGGGTGCGCGTTTCGAACGTGTACGCGAGGCGCTCGCCGGGAGCGAGCGGCTTCGCAGTGAAGTCGAACACGGTCTTCACGTGCATCACTGTCGCCGGGTCGACATCGGCAGTGAGTGGCTGCCAGAAATCGCCGCACTGCACTGCCTCGCTGGGCTTGAGGTCGGCGATGCATGCCGCGTCCTCGGAGCTCGAGTAGTACTGCACCGGCGTGACGTCGTCCCGGTACGCCTGGCCATCGGCCGAGGTGTCGGTCACGATCGCGGTGTTGCCGATCCAGGCGGGCTGCCACTCCGACTTGCGTGGGAGGAGCACGAGCGCGCCCTGATCGTCGACCTTCGGCAGCGAGTCAATCGTCACGACCGTGTCCATCGGCAGCGTGCCGGTGTTCTGCAGCTCCTCGCGCCAGGTCTCCTTGCCAAGCGGCTTCGTGACCGGAACGCAGTTACTGAACGAGTAGTCCTCAGCGAACTGCGGGAGGCACTCGCGACCGGCAGTCGGGTTGGGTACGTCCGCGATACCGAGCTCGGTGTCGTTCGCGCGCACGTACTTCTTGCCGCGCAGCGCGCCCGATTCGGTCGGGTACACCTCCGTGTCAGCCCAGCATTCCTTGCTTTCGTGCTCGGTGCTGAAGTTGCAACTGTTGAAGTTCTGCTCAGGTGACACGACCGCGAACTTGTTCGTGACCGCGTTTTCAGAACCGGCGATCATGCCCGGCCGGAACATCATGTTGACAGTGATCGTGTAGGCCTCTTCGGGGTACAACACCGTTCCCTTAGGGAAGTCGAACCTCACTCCGAAGATCTCTGCCCCGGGCTCGGCTGCGTTCTCGTAGGTGTCGTCGAGGAACGTCACCTTGATCTTCGCGGGATCGACAGGCATGAGCTTCGTGCCCGTCGGGTTGAGCGGGTTCGTCAGCTCGAAGTCGAAGTACTTCTCCGGATCCATGTCGGGATCGAAGATGAGCTGCGGCTTTCCGTCGACAACCGGGAAGTGATCAATGACGTGGGGATCGAGGATGCCGTGCTCCTCGTTCTCGTCCTGGCTTGTCGAGCGCTTCGAGGTGTTCGTCGTCTTGAGCTTGAACGGGATCACTTCGCCCGGACGCTGCGCGCCGACCGGCGTCTTCTCGACCGCGACCTCAATGCCCTCCGAGAGGTAGGTGACACGCGCTGTGGCGTCGTCGTGCGCCGTAAGCATCGGATCTGAGCCACCTGACTTCTTCACGAAGCTCTCGGTGTCGGCGTCGACCGTGTTGTGGAACAGGCCGCCTGGCTGGCGGACGTCTTCGCCCGGGGCGCTAAACGACGCGCCAGAGTTCGGCACGGGCTCGCTCGGATCCGACACGAGGTACGCGCGACGCTTCACGTCGAGGGAGATCTTTACCTCTGGGTTCGCCGGGTTCTCAAAGGCAAGCCGGGTGCCGTCCGCGGCGAGCGTCGTGTACGTCAGGCGAATTCCGCGAATACCGTCGTACTGGCTCGCGTCAATGCTCGCGAGGAGCGTTGCTCCCGCGTCCGCGATCTTCCCGTCGACCACGGCGACAGGCGCGTCCGAGCCCGTCACCCATCCGTCTCCATTTGCCGCAAAGTTCAGCTTGTTGCCGGTTTCGACGGAATAGTCTCCAAAGAGTACCTCGGCCTGCACGTGCGTGATGCGCGCAGGGACAGTCAACGTGTCGTTCGTGAAGCCCTCGAACCGGAATGCGTTCCAGAAGCTCTTCGCAGACGGCTCGCCATCCACTCGGTTTTCGCCGGAGTCCGTGACAACGAGTTTGTCGACTCGGCCGGTGCCGGTCGGGCGTGCGGTGAGATCCATCTGGATCGCGTCCCACTCCTCGGCGTCGTACTCGGGCTCACCAGGGAGGAACTCGACGAGCTGGTTGTCCGGGGTGAACCCCTTCGTGGTCTGCACGTCGATCTCGAAGGTGTCGAGCTTGATCTGGGCGTCGTCGTCGGCTTCGGCGTGCGACCCTGCCGGGGCGTTCGGCACACCGCAGAGGTCGCAGGCGAGCGCAGTCGCCGCGTTCTTCACGGGCGAGTCGACGGTGGTGACAGGCGCTCCCCCGTCGCGGTGCGTTTTGCGCAGCTGCAGGTCGAGTACGAGCGATGCCTTGGCGCCGCTCTCAATCGAGTTCGTGTTGCCCTCGAGGTCGGCCTTGCCTTCGTTGTGGAGCTGCACCTTGACGGTGTTTGCGAGGAGCTCTCGGCCGGCTGGAGTGTCCGACAGCGCTACGGCTGCGCTTGGCGCGTAGCTCGTTTCGTTGCCGGCCGCGTCGGTCAGGATCACGAGGGTCTTGTCCCAGTCAGCGCCTGCGACGTTGTTCGGAACGAACACGATCTTGTGCAGGTTGAACACGTCGAACGGGTTCGCGCCGCCGGGGCCGGGTTCGATGATGTCGAGCTGTTCGAGCTGCGTCACCGACGTGTTGGTCGCGGCGAGCGCGACACGGCTCGTCGGGTACTGGTCCTGCGGGACATCGGTCGGCGGAACCCCGAGAGGCCCACCGGTCCACCCCTTGGTCAGGCTGACAGTGACGGGTCGATCGATGATCGAGATCGTGTCACCATCGTCGTCGTGGCCAAGCACGGTGCCGTCGCCGTCAACGGAGGTTCCGCTGGCGATGTTGTTCACGTCGCCGGGAGTCTCGGTGTTGAAGTCCTCGGTGCCGAGTACGGGAACGCCCGCGGGCGAGCGCTTTGCGTCTCGCAGCTCCCATTCGAGGTCAAGCGAGCGAACGCCCTCCGCGCCCGGGCTGGCGCTGTTCGTCTTCGCGACGCCGGATCCGACGGCGGGGGCGAGCGGGTCGTTCGACGCCTCGCGCGCCTCCGGGTTTTCCGCGAAGAGCAGGCGGACGGCGGTCGTTGAGACCTGCTCGGCGGGCGTCAGTGCCAGTTCTGGGACGGCACCCTTGAAGGGCAGCTTGCCGGCGGCAGCCGCGATCGTGGTCCAAGCACCTGTCGAGGCGTTCCAGAGCTGGACGTCGGTGACCTGGTCCCACTGCAGCGACGGGTCGAGCTCCGGGGTGATCGCCTTGATCTTCACGAGGTTGAACGCGTTGTAGACGCTCTTCTCGATGGCGTCTACGGGGCCGGCGGCCGGGTCGAAGCTCGAGCCAGGCGCGAGACGGGTATCGGAGATCACCATCTGGTCAACGCCGGTGCGTCCGCCGGTCGACCAGTAGAGGCGCGAGGTGGCGTGCTCGCCCGAGCGCGACGGCAGGATCTGGTCTTCCGGAGCGATCCAGCGCTTCTCAAGCAGGTCGTGCACGCCGATGATCGGGTTGTTGATCTGCAGTTCGTTGCAGCTCTCGGGCGATACGCCCGGCTCCACGCCGACGCCGCCGGTCGCGGCCGACGCCGAGCAGTTCTCGACGATCTCGTGCTGGCCGCCGGGGGCCTCGACGGGCGGGAGGCCCTCCTTGAGCTCGGAGGTGAAGTTCGGCTGCACCGTGTTGCCGGGCTCGAACCCGGGGTCTTCGTTTGCGAAGTCGAACTGCAGGCCACCGATGCGGTCACGCAGCTCCTCGGGGATGGTCATCGAGAAACTCGTCGCGCCGACGACGTTCTCAGCCCCCTCGAGCACCTTCCATTCGCCGTCAACCTTGTCGAAGTAGCGGATCGTGAGCGTTGCTCCCGCGGGAACATCGGTCTTCGTGATCTGCTTCGGCTGGAACGAGTCCCAGAACGAAGATGGCTTCGGGGCGCTGTTCGGATCGCTCGGGTCGGTGAGCGCAGGATCGGTGACGACGATGTGTTGCGCGTTAGCGTTCGACTCGGGCTTCTTCAGCGTCGTCGGCAGCTGAACGGTGGCGGTCTCGCCCTTGTAGCCCCACATCTCGCCGGGGTTGACCTTCTTGACGGTCTCGAGCTCGAGGTGCTGCTCGGCGAAGGTGAGCGTGTCGTCGGCGTTGTCGGTTGCCTCGCCGTGCTCGTTGGTGCCGCTCACCGCAATTTCGTTGACAAGCTGCGCCTTGGGCTCCGAATCCTCGGTTGCCACGACGTCGAACTTGATCTCGCTTGAACCGCCGGCGGTGATCGACCCCGGCGCGGGCGAGGTGAACGTCACCTCGAAGTAGTTGAGTGAGGCGAAATCTGCGGGCAGCTCGGGGAACGGCTGCCCGTCGGTCAGTGACAGGGTGACGCTCTTCGTCGAGCCATCGGTCGCCACGTAGTCGACGGTCAACTCCCCACCGGTAGCGGCGCTCGGGAACTGGACGTTGCTCGTGAAGCCGGTGAACTCGAGCATCTTTGTGCCGTCGACCTCGCCGAACACGCCTGCGGCTGGCTCGCGGATCGTCAGCGTCTCAAGGTCAACAAGGCTCGTGTTCGTGCCCGAGATAGTCACGCCGGTGCTCTCGCCAGCGAGGAGTTCGTCGGTGTCGAACTCCTTCGTGGCGCCGACCGACAGGTTCTCGGTAGCGATGGTGTAGTCGGCGTCGTTGCCGGCGTTCGCGGTGTTCTCGCCGAGCGTGACTTCACTCTCGACAGTGTTGTGGACGACGGTGGTCTCGGTGAGTTCGGTTACGCCCTCGCGCTGCTCAAGGGTGGGGACGAAGCCGCCCCCTGCGTTCGCGGGAATCTTCGAACCGTCTGCGGCATGGAACGTGACTCGGACGCCCTTCGCGTCCGCACTCGGCGGCGCGTGCGGCATGTCGCTGGACTTCAGCTCGAATGGCACCCACTCGCCGTCGATGAAGTACTCGACCGTCGCGGTGTCGGTTGCGCCCTCGGGGAAGGTGAGCGTTTCCATCGCGGTGATCTCGAGCAGATCGAAGGGGTTCGGGGACGCGGTTGGGTCGGTCGGGTCGGTGAGCGAGAGGCTCTCAACGCCCGCATTGGAGGTGTTCGTGCCGTTGACGGTGAGCTGGGTCTTCTGCCCGGGCTTCGCCTGCCCGGCCGCGGGGTTGTATGACTTCTCGACGTCGGTGCGGAGGTTCAGGTCGACGACGGGTGTGACGGTTGCGTTGTCCGACACCTTCTCCGCGTTATCGGCATCGAGCGTCGCCGTGTTCACGATCGGCTTGGCCGGGTCCTCGTGCGGGAGGTCTTCGCGCAGCTTCACCTGAATCGTGATGACGCCATCGGTGTTGTCAACGAGTCCGATCGAGCCGTCGCCCAGGTCCTCCGTGAAGGTGACGGTAACCTGGTTGCCTTCGACGACCGGTGGGTTCGCGGCGACGTTGGAGACTGCGACGCTGCCGGGGATGATCTCGAACTCCGCGGGGATGAGGTCGGAGAGCACTGCGTCACGGCAACCGAGATCGGTGATCGACGAACATCCGACCTCGATGCGGTACTCCATCGTCTCGCCGGGCTTCAGCTCTGTCGCCGAGGCCGTCTTCTTGATGTCGAGCACGCTGGTGGTCTCAGCGGCGAGAGCCGCCTGTGGCGCCGTGACGGCCATCCCCAGTGTCAGAGCTGCGCCAATGGCGAGAGCGACACCCCTGAGGCCAGCCCTCTTTGCTTCTCGAAAACGCCCCACAGTTGTCCCCATCGCTCAGTACGGTGTCGCGATGCGCATGAAGCGCAGCCGCGTGTTTGCTAGAAACACTATGCGATGGAAGTGCCCGGCGTAGACTGCACCGGCCCAATTCGTTCCTATTCTTTATGTTAACGAAACATCACGTAACTCTATGCGGCTGCGATGCCACGCCCTGAGTGCCTCGATGAGAACAACGCCGACCGCCACGATCCCGAGAACGAGCCAGCCCAGATCGGCCGGCAGCCAGGTCACGGCGAAGAAATCCCGTACAAACGGGATCGCCCAGACGAGCCCGAGGCCCGCGTACATCGCGAGCACAATGAGCACGCGGAACGGGTGCACGGGGCGCGCGAGCACCGCGAGCACCCAGAGGGCGATCCCGGCAAGCGCGAGCGTTGCCGCGGATTGCATCTCGGTCAGGGTGAACTCGCCAAGCCTCGGCGCCAAAAGATGCAGCGTGAGAATGCCCGCGGTGACGACGATGCCGGCCGGCACCGCAAACGTGAGCGATCGCTTCATGAACCCTGGCCGGTAGCGTGAGGCGTTCGGCATCAGGGCAAGGAAGAACGCCGGGATCCCGATCGTCAGCCCGTCGGTGATCGACAGCTGACGCGGCAGGAACGGAAACGCCCACGCCAAGAGCCCGAAGATGACGCCGATCGCAAGCGCATACGTCGTCTTTGTCAGGAATAGCTTCGACACCCGCTCGATGTTCGCGATGACGCGGCGGCCCTCGGCAACGACACCTGGCATGCGGTCGAACCTGCCGTCGAGCAGCACCAGCCGCGCAACCGCCTTCGTCGCCGGAGTCGCCGTGTCCATGGCGATCCCGAGATCCGCGTCCTTAATCGCGAGGGCATCGTTCACGCCGTCGCCCGTCATCGCGACCACGTGCCCGCGGCTCTGGAGGGCATGCACCATTGCCCGTTTCTGTTGCGGCGTGACGCGCCCAAAGACGTGCTCGTGTTCGAGGATCTCAGCGAGCTCGTCGATGTCGTCCGGAAGCGTCCGGGCGTCAACGCCGGCTGTGTGCTCGATTCCGACCTCGCGGGCGACCGCCGAGACGGTTCTCGGGTCGTCACCGGAAATAATGCGCACGTCCACGCCCTGCTTGGCGAAGTAGGCCATCGTCGCGAGTGCGTCGTCGCGCACCTCCTCACGGAAGCTCAGGATCGCGACGGGCACGAGCCCGCCAGGCAGCTCCGGGTGCTCCCCGCCGCCGATCGCCTCGATCGAGTGCGCGAGCAGCAGGGTGCGCAGCCCGGATTCGGCGATCGCCC
>WPCJ01318932.1_pt1 | contig 28297 bp, 22 predicted proteins | sample 5399831 | NCBI WGS metagenome assembly WPCJ01 (sample SAMN12869470, study PRJNA574797) | sludge metagenome | isolation source: wastewater treatment of pH10 | place: China:Beijing | collected 2019-05-20 | reverse complement strand
GGCAAGCGTGCGGGTGGCCCCGGCGCGTTCGAGCAGCCGCCTTTCCGGCAGTTGAAGAACCCGTTCGCGCCGACGAAACTTGTTTCCGAGGACGAGTTGGAGGCTATCCACCTCGCATCCCTGCGCGTGCTGAAGGAAATAGGCGTCGACGTACTGCACGACGAGGCGCGGCGCATCATGAAGGAACATGGCGCGGATGTTCGCGAGGGCTCCGAGCGCGTTCGCTTCGACGCCGACATGATCATGGAGCTGATCAGCCATTGTCCGCCCGAATTCACGCTTCATGCGCGCAATCCGGCGCACAACGTCCGTTTCGGCGGCAACAATCTGATCTTCTCGCAGATGGGCTCGGCGCCCAACTGCTCGGACCTCGACAATGGCCGCCGGCCGGGCAACCAGGCCGACTACAGGAATTTCCTGAAGCTGGCGCAGATGCACAACATCTTGATGACCACCGGCGGCTATCCGGTGGAGCCTGTCGATATCCACCCCTCGATCCGCCATCTGGAATGTATCCGCGACCTCGCCACGCTCACGGACAAGCCGTTCCACATCTATTCGCTCGGCAAGGAGCGCAATGTCGACGGCATCGAGATTGCGCGTATCGCGCGCGGCATCGGCCGCGAGCAGTTGCAGGACGAGCCTTCAGTCTACACGATCATCAACACCAACTCGCCGCTGAAGCTCGACATTCCGATGATGGAAGGCATCATCCAGATGTCCGGCAACGGACAGGTGGTGATCGTCACGCCGTTTACCCTTGCCGGCGCGATGGCTCCGGTGACGATCGCCGGTGCGCTCGTCCAGCAGAATGCGGAGGCGCTGGCCGGCATCGCCTTCACGCAGATGGTACGCAAGGGCGCGCCGGTAGGCTATGGCGGCTTTACGTCCAATGTCGACATGAAGTCGGGTGCCCCGGCCTTCGGTACGCCGGAATACATGAAGGCGCAGCTCGTCGGCGGCCAGCTCGCGCGCCGCTACGGCATTCCCTATCGCAGCTCCAACGTCTGCGCCGCGAACACCGTCGACGCGCAGGCCGCCTATGAGAGCGTCTTCTCGCTGTGGGGGACCATACAGGGCGGGGCCAACTTCATCCTGCACGCGGCCGGCTGGCTGGAGGGCGGGCTGCGTTGCTCCTATGAGAAGATGATACTCGACATCGACCTTTTGCAGATGGTCGCCGAGTTCCTCACGCCGCTGGACCTCTCTGAGGATGCGCTCGCCATCGATGCAATCCGCGATGTCGGGCCAGGCGGGCATTTCTTCGGCACGCCGCACACGCAGTCGCGCTACAAGACCGCCTTCTACGCACCGGTCGTGTCCGACTGGCGCAATTTCGAGACGTGGGCGGAAGCCGGGAGTCCGACCGCCCTCGAACGCGCCAACCGCGTGTGGAAGGAGCGCCTTGCCACCTACGAGAAGCCCGCCATCGACCCCGCCATCGAAGAAGAAATCAACGCTTTCGTAGACAAGCGCAAGGCCGAGGGCGGCGCGCCGACCGACTTCTAGCCGCATGACCTCCAGATTCCAGATACGGACATAACGACATGAAATCCCACGTCAAAGCGGTTGTCATCGGTGGCGGCGTCGTCGGCTGCTCGGTGCTGTATCATCTGGCCCGTGCGGGCTGGACCGACGTCATGCTCATCGAGCGGTCGGAGCTGACATCAGGCTCGTCCTGGCATGCGGCCGGTGGTTTCCACACGCTGAACGGCGATCCGAACGTCGCCAAGCTTCAGGCCTATACGGTGCAGCTCTACAAGGAGCTTGAGGAACTGTCCGGCCAATCCTGCTCGTTGCACCTGACCGGCGGCGTCATGCTGGCCGACACGTCCGAGCGCATGGACTTCCTGCGGCTTGCCCATGCCAAGGGGCGCTATCTGGGCATGGACACGGAACTGATCACGCCCTCGGAAGCCAAGGCGATGTTCCCGCTAATGGACGAGACGAATTTCGTCGGCGCCATGTGGGACCCGGTCGAGGGCCATCTCGATCCGTCCGGCACGACGCATGCCTACGCCAAGGCCGCGCGCAAGCTCGGCGCGGAGATTGTCCTGCGCAACCGCGTGGTCGAGCTCACGCAGGAGGTTGACGGCACATGGAACGTCGTCACCGAGCAGGGTACCGTGAAAGCAGAGCATGTGGTGAACTGCGGCGGCCTGTGGGCGCGCGAGGTCGGCCGCATGGTCGGCGCGGAGCTGCCGCTTCTGGCCATGGAGCATATGTACCTGCTCACCGAGCCGATGCCGGAAGTCGAGGCGTTCAACCGGGAAACCGGCCGCGAGATGGTCGGCGTGCTGGACTTCAAGGGCGAGATCTACACGCGTCAGGAGCGCAACGGTGTGCTGCTCGGCACCTACGAGAAAGCCTGCAAGCCGTGGTCGCCGGTCGAGACGCCTTGGAACTTCGGCCATGAACTGCTCCAGCCCGACATCGAGCGCATCGCGCCGTCGCTGGAAGTCGGCTTCAGGCATTTCCCCGGCATCGAGAAGGCCGGAATCAAGCAGATCATCAACGGGCCCTTCACCTTCGCGCCGGATGGCAACCCGCTCGTCGGCCCGGTGCAGGGGCTCACCAATTTCTGGTGCGCCTGCGCGGTCATGGCGGGTTTTTCGCAGGGGGGCGGCGTCGGACTGGCGCTGTCCAACTGGATGGTATCAGGCGATCCCGGCTTCGACGTCTGGGGCATGGACGTCGCGCGTTTCGGCGAATGGGCAAGCCTGCGCTACACAAACGCCAAGGTCCGCGAAAACTATTCGCGCCGCTTCTCGATCCGCTTCCCCAATGAGGAACTGCCTGCGGCGCGGCCCGCGCAGACGACGCCGCTGTACGATACGATGATCGCGCAGAACGCGGTGATGGGCGATTCTTGGGGTCTGGAGACGCCGCTCTGGTTCGCGCCGAAGGGCACAGAGCCGAAGGACAAGGTATCCTTCCGCCGCTCCAACGATTTCGAGCATGTCGGCAATGAGGTTCGCGCGACCCGCGAGCGCGTCGGCGTCACCGAGATCGCGAACTTCGCCAAATACGAGGTATCGGGACAGGGTGCCGAGGAGTTCCTCAACCGCCTGATGACCAACCGGATGCCCAAGGTGGGCCGCATCGTTCTGACGCCGATGCTCAATGAGCGCGGCAAGCTGATCGGGGATTTCACGATCGCCCGCGCCGGCAGCGAGGCATTCATGATCTGGGGCTCGTCGGCGGCGCAGAAGTACCATATGCGTTGGTTCGAGAAGCATCTGCCGAAGGACGGCTCGGTGCGCATCCACCGCTTCGACCAGACGCTCGTCGGTCTTTCCATCGCAGGACCGAAGTCGCGGGCGCTGCTGCAAAAACTGGTCGATGTCGACGTTTCCTCGTCCGCCTTCCGCTTCATGGATTTCCGCGAGATGGCTGTCGGCGGCGCGCCCTGCATGGTCAACCGCATCACCTATACGGGCGACCTCGGCTATGAAATCTGGATGCAGCCGGCCTACCAGCGCCTCGTCTATCGGGCGATCAAGGAGGCGGGCGAGGAGTTCGGCATCGTCGATTTCGGCATGCGCGCTCTGCTCTCCATGCGTCTTGAAAAGAACTTCCCGACATGGTTCCGGGAGCTGCGGCCGATCTACGGCCCCTTCGAGGGCGCGATGGACCGCTTTATCAAGCTGGAAAAGAACGATTTCATCGGCCGCGAGGCCGCAGCAGCCGAAGGGGCCGAAGGTGCGAAGCTGCGCCGTGTCTCGCTGGTGGTCGACGCGCTCGACGCCGATGTCATGGGCGACGAGCCGATCTGGGCCAGGGTAGGGAACAAGGAGTACGGCACCGTCGAGAAGCCGCATGGCTACGGTGCGCCGCGCTTCGACGCAAGCGGCAAGGAGGCACGCGGCTCGACGGCCGCCACGGGCGCGTCCGCAGTGCGCGGCATCACCGATGGCGAGTGGCGCGTCGTCGGCTGGGTCACCTCGGGCGGCTATGCGCACTACGTTCAGAAGTCGATGGCGCAGGGATACGTCCCGGCCGCGCTCGCCGACAACGAAAGCGAGGGCCTGTTCGAGATCGAGATACTGGGCGAGCGCCGCCCGGCCCGGGTCAATATCGAGCCGTCTTTCGACCCGGATGGCGGCAAGATGCGCGGCTAGAGCAATTGCAGCAAAAGTGCGAAGCGGTGGACGCGACTTCGGCTATGGTGTCTGCTTGATACGCCGCGCGATGCGGCGTCAGGAGCGAAACCATGGCCAACGATGCACGTCCGCCCCGACTCGCAGTCCTGATCGATGCCGACAACGCGTCGGCCAGGATTGCCGACGGCCTGTTCGAGGAGATCGCCAAGATAGGCGAAGCCAGCGTCCGGCGCATTTATGGAGATTTCTCCAGTGCGCGCTCGAAGGCATGGACCGACATCCTGTCGAAGCATGCGATCATTCCGCAGCAGCAGTTCGCCTACACCACCGGCAAGAACGCGTCGGACATCACGCTGGTCATCGACGCTATGGACCTGCTGCACAGCGGGCGCTTCGAAGGCTTCTGTCTCGTGTCTTCGGACAGCGACTTCACGCGGCTCGCCTCGCGCATCCGCGAGCAGGGCGTGGACGTCTTCGGCTTTGGCGAGCACAAGACGCCCGAGAGCTTCCGGCAGGCCTGCCGCCGCTTCATATACACCGAGAACCTGCTGCCCGGAGCAAATGCGCACGCGCTCGAACCGGGGACGGGAGCCAAGCCACTGCAACCGCTCAAGGATGCGGTTCCTCTCCTGCGCAAGGTGGTTTCCCAGATCGATAGTGAAGACGGCTGGGTGGCGCTGGGGGCGGTGGGCACGCAGCTCATCAATTCCCATCCCGACTTCGACTCGCGCACCTATGGCGCCAGGAAGCTGAGCGATCTGGTCCGCAACACTGGTGCGTTCGAGATCAAGCAGGACGGTCAATCCATGCGCATTCGGACCAAGCCCGAACCATCCCGCAAGAAGCCGGCCAAATCCGCCTGATCGGCCGGGGGTTGACGGCGCCGCTTGAATTCAGCTCTTTAGTGGCCGAGCGAAATTGAAGATGGCCATACGAACCAGAATATCGGGATTTGCTTCGAGTCCCTCGCGCCGCACCCAGCACGCCGAGATGCTGCGGCTTTGCGCGCGCATCGGCTATTCGCCGCCCGAATGCCTCTGAATCCGCCGCCGGTCCTGCCGGCTTGATTCAATCCTGAGGCACAAGTCCATGACATATAAGAACTATTCGCTGAAGCAGCTGCAGGCGATCGACGCAGCGCACCATCTCCATCCTTTCACGGACCACAAGGAACTTCGCCAGGCCGGTTCGCGCATGATCGTGCGCGCGGACGGTTCCTACATTTATGACAGCGAAGGCAACGAGATTCTCGACGGCATGGCCGGGCTCTGGTGCGTGAGCGTCGGCTACGGCCGCAAGGAACTGGCCGAGGTGGCCTACGAGCAGATGCTGGAATTGCCTTACTACAATTCCTTCTTCAAATGCGCCACGCCGACTTCGGTCCTACTCGCAAAGAAGCTGGCCGAGATCGCGCCGGAAAACATCAATCAGGTTTTCTTCGGTTCGTCGGGTTCCGAATCCAACGATACGGCATTGAGGCTGGTGCGCCATTTCTGGGCGCTGGAGGGCAAGCCGAACAAGAACCGCATCATTTCGCGCAAGAACGCCTATCACGGCTCGACGGTCGCGGGCGTGTCGCTGGGCGGCATGGAACTCATGCACGGGCAGCTTGGCGGAGCCGTTCCCAACATCGTGCATGTGATGATGCCGTACGCGTTCGAGGTGGCCGAGCCGGGCGAGAGCGAGGAGGCTTTCGGCCTGCGCGCGGCGAAGTCCGTCGAGGATGCGATCCTCGAGGCGGGCGCCGACAATGTCGCCGCGTTCATCGGCGAGCCGATCATGGGGGCCGGTGGCGTCAAGATCCCGCCTGCCAACTACTGGAAGGAAATCGAGCGCATCTGCCGCAAATATGACGTTCTGCTCATGCTGGACGAGGTCATCACCGGCTACGGACGCACGGGAAGCTGGTTCGCCGCGCAGACCTACGGCATCAAGCCTGACACGATCACCACCGCCAAGGCTCTCACCTCCGGCTATCTGCCTCTCTCGGCACTGCTGGTCGGCGACCGCGTCGCCGCGACGCTGGTCGAGAAGGGCGGCGAATTCTTCCACGGCTATACCTATGCCGGCCATCCGGTGGCCTGCGCGGTAGGCCTGCGCAACATCGAGATCATCGAGCGCGAGGGGCTGGTCGAGCGCGTGCGCACCGACACCGGGCCTTATTTCGAGCAGCAGCTCGCGGAGCGTATATCCGGCCATCCGCTGGTCGGCGAGACGCGCGCCATCGGCCTCATGGGGGCGATCGAGATCGTCAAGGACAAGGACACGCGCGAACGCTTCCTGCCTTCGGGCAGCGCCGCCGTCGTCGTGCGCGACCATGCGATCGCCAACGGCATGATGCTGCGCGCGACAGGCGACACGATGATCCTGTCCCCGCCGCTGATCTGGACCCGCGAGACGATCGACATCGCCTGCGACCGGATACTCAAGGCGCTGGATCTGGCGCTCGCCGATCTGAAGGGATGAAGTTTTTCGCATCCGGGCGTTGAACGGCAAAAACCGCGCCTGCAGTGCGCGGTTCTGCCATTCCAACGCATGGGCCTTCGCGTACTGTACGCTGCGAAGGTGAACCGCTCCGGTACGCATGACCTGATCCGGAGCTTCGGGCGGCTGCGATGACCGCCGTGCAATCCTTTTATCGGGACATTCTTACCGCGTGGTTATCGAGAGCTTAATCAAACCTAAATTTGCGATTTTTCTGCATTTTTTTGTTTTGGTTTGGACGCGGTGGAGCGGCGGCAATACAGACGCCCGAGATCCTAAAATGCACAATCAGTTGGGAGGTGGACGACAGGCCGGGCTACTGCCCTTCAGTGACGTTTTCTACTATGCGCGCAGATATTCTTGGCCAATGATGCGCCGGCAATTTCTGAGGTCATGCAGGTGACGTTCATTTCCATGCGCAAGCTATTCGCGTCGGCGTCTTCGCCGGTTCCGGGATCTGACGCATGACGCGGGCGATCATGCTTCAGGGCACGGGGTCGGATGTTGGAAAGACGGTGCTCGTAGCCGGGCTTTGTCGCGCTGCCAGGCTGCGCGGCATGTCCGTGCGGCCGTTCAAGCCGCAGAACATGTCGAACAATGCGGCGGTCGCCGACATGCCGGGCCAATCGGGGGCAGGCGGCGGAGAGATCGGGCGGGCGCAGTGGCTTCAGGCCATGGCCTGCGGCGTTGCGCCGTCGATCCACATGAACCCGATCCTGCTCAAGCCGCAAAGCGAGGTCGGCAGTCAGGTGGTCGTCCAGGGCAAGGTCTTCGGGCAGGCGAAGGCGCGCGACTATCAGTTGCTGAAGCCGCGCCTGATGGAAGCCGTTCTCGATTCCTGGGCAAAGGTGGGCGAGGGGGCGGACCTCGTCATCGTCGAGGGCGCCGGCTCGCCTGCGGAGATCAATCTGAGGCCGCGCGACATCGCCAATATGGGTTTCGCCACCCGCGCCAACTTGCCCGTCATCCTAGTGGGGGACATAGATCGCGGCGGCGTCATTGCGTCCGTCGCCGGCACGCACCTGATCCTCGCCGAGGAAGACCGGCGCATGATCGTCGGCTACATCATCAACAAATTTCGCGGCGATGCCTCGCTGTTCGACGAAGGGCTGGCGGCGATCGGAAGATTCACGGGCTGGCGCTCCTTCGGCGTCGTTCCGTGGCTTCACGCGGCGGCCCTTCTCCCGTCCGAGGATTCCGTGGTGCTGGAGCGGCTTGCCGGCGGACAATCGCGCGCCCTGAAGATCGCCGTGCCAATGCTCTCGCGCATCGCCAATTTCGACGATCTTGACCCGCTCAAGGCCGAGCCGCAGGTGGAGGTGGTCTTCGTGCCGCCGGGCAGGCAGTTGCCCGAGGATGCGGGCGTCGTCGTCATTCCGGGTTCGAAGTCGACCATTGCCGACCTTGCCGATTTCCGCCGAAACGGCTGGGATGCCGACCTCTCCGTGCATCGCAGGCGCGGCGGTCATGTCGTCGGCATCTGCGGCGGCTACCAGATGCTCGGGCGCACCGTGTCCGACCCGCATGGCATCGAGGGTTCGGTTACCCGCGCCGAGGGCCTTGGGCTGCTCGACGTCGAAACCATGATGGAGCCTGAAAAGACCGTCCGCAACGTCCGGGCGCGATCGGCGGTGTTCGATACGCCGCTCGAAGGCTACGAGATCCATCTCGGCAGGACGTTCGGGCCGGACTGCCTGCGTCCGGTCACGATCATCGACGGGGTCGAGGATGGGGCGGCGTCCCCGGACGGCAAGGTGTTCGGCACCTATCTGCACGGCATCTTCGGCGCGGATGCCTTCCGCTCGAAATTCCTCGAGAGCCTCGGCGTCAGGGGAGGCGGCATCGACTACCGCGCCGAGGTCGAGCGGGCGCTTGACGAACTCGCTGCCCATCTTGAGAAGCATCTGGACTGCGACGCTATCTTCGCCGCAGCGCGGTAGGTTTCTCACACGCGCATCATCACACGCAGCGGATTGGTCGGGTCCATCAGCAGCCGGATGGCGAGCGCGATGCAGACGACGATCAGCAGCGGCTTGATGAGCTTTGCGCCGTTCTTCATGGCAAGGCCCGCACCTATTCTCGCGCCGAGGAACTGCGCGACGCCCATGATGAGCCCGATCTTCCACGAGACCACTCCGGCGGCGGCAAAGGCGGTCAGTCCGCCTACATTGGTGGCGAAGTTCACGAATTTCGTGTGGGCGGTCGCCTTGAGTACGCCGTATCCGGCGAGCGACACGAAGGCCAGCATCAGGAACGACCCCGTTCCGGGACCGAACATGCCGTCATAAAGGCCGACCAGGGGGATCACGGTGAGCCCGAAGGCCTTCGGGCTGATTCTGCGGGTGCGGTCGACATCGTTCATGTTGGGCTTCAGAGCGAAGTATAGCGCGATCGCGATCAGCACGAAGGGCAGGGCGATTTTCAACGCCTCGCCCGGTATCCATGTCGCGACCAGCGCTCCCGCCGCCGATGCGATGAAGGCGAAGACGGCCCATGGCAATTGCCGGCGAATGTCGACCTGCCCATGCGAGGCGTAGTGAAGTGCCGCGGAGCCCGCCCCGAACATGCCCTGGGCCTTGTTGGTGCCGAGAGCTTCGACGGGCGGCAGGCCCGCCAGCAGAAGGGCCGGAACGGAGATCAGCCCGCCGCCCCCGGCAATCGAATCGATGAAACCGGCCACGAAGGCCGCGATCACCAGCAGCAGAATGATGTGGGTGGCTAGATCGGGCATGGCTGTGTTGATCGCCGACCGGAGAGCAGCGGCACCGGGAATACGGCCGCAGGAGAGAGGTTTCGAACACAGCCGCACCATTTGCGCAAGGCGCATTTCGCGCTAGAGCAATGGCAGGAAAAATGCGAAGCGCTTCGCGAGCGACGCAAACAGGGGATGACAATGGCCGCAGGACTGCTTGCCCAGATCAAGGAGCTTTTCGAGGGAGACCCCGGTGTGCGCAAGGTCGCCGACGATCCTGTCCTTTCCGCCGAACTGCTCCTGCTTTTCCGCATGATCCTGGCGGACGGCCAGGTGTCTGACAGCGAGATGGAGGTCTTTCGCCGCATCTGCCGGGATTCCTTCGGTATTCCCGAGGAAAGCATGCAGGGCGTCATCGATTACCTGAACGACTTCGGCTACGAGACGAGCGGCGCGCAGGCGATCGACATGTTCCGCGATCTCGACATGGAACGGCGCAAGGTTCTTGCCCGCCACATGGCCGAGATCGCCAAGGCCGACCGCCAGCTTGCCGAAAACGAAGTCAGGCTGCTGCGCCGCACGCTCGATCTGCTTGCCATCAGCCCCGTGGACATCGTCAAGCCCAGCGAGTGAGGCACCGGCTTTCGCCTAGGGCCTTCTCCCCGTTGCTCGGGGAGAAGCAGGCTGGCCGCAACGCTGACGCCCCCTCTCCCTGCTTGCGGGGAGAGGGGGGGTGAGGGGCTGTTTCCGTCAAAAACTGAACTGGTCTAGGCGGCTTCCAGCGCAAGCTCCACCGCCACCGGCACATGGTCGGAGGGCTTTTCCCAGGCGCGGACGTGCTTGTCGATTGCGGTGCTTTTCAAATGGTTCGCCGCCTCGGGCGACAGCAGCAGATGGTCGATGCGGATGCCGTTGTCCTTCTGCCAGGCGCCTGCCTGATAATCCCAGAAGGTATAGACGCCGCCGGATTCGTTGGTAGCACGCACGGCCTCGGTGAAGCCGATATTCTGTAGCCGCCGGAACGCTTGGCGCGTTACCGGCTGGAACAGCGCGTCGCCGAGCCAGTTGTCGGGGAACCGCGCATCCAGCCTCTCGGGAATGACATTGTAGTCCCCGGCGAGCACCAGCGGCTCTTCCAGTTCGAGCCGTTCCCTTGCCCAACGCTCCATCCGTTCCATCCAGGCGAGCTTGTACGGGAACTTGACGGGATCATCGACGGGATTTCCGTTCGGCAGATAGAGGGACACGACGCGCAAGGCGCCCTTGTCGGTCGAGAAAACGCCTTCGATGAAGCGTGCATGCTCGTCGGAAGCGTCGCCTGGTAGGCCCCGGTTCACCTCGTCGAAGCGCAGCTTCGACAGGATGGCCACGCCGTTGAAGCCTTTCTGGCCGTGCGTCTCGACGTGATAGCCGAGCGCTTCTACCTCCATGCGCGGAAAGCCCTCGTCGACCGTCTTGATCTCCTGAAGGCAGACGATGTCCGGGTTGGCCTCCTGCAGCCAGTGCAGCAGGTTGCCTATGCGCGCACGCACGCCGTTTATGTTCCATGTGACGATCTTCATGCGGTCAGCGTTAGCATGAAGGAATGAGGGCATCATCCAAAAACGGACGATGACCGATCGATGCTGACAGGTTGGATCAGACCGAGAAGCTGGTGCCGCAACCGCAGGAAGCGACCGCGTTCGGGTTTCTGATCTGGAAGGACTGTCCCATCAGGTCGTCGACGAAGTCGATGATCGAGCCGCCCATGTAGACGATCGACAGATCGTCGATCAGGATCGTGGCGCCGTTCTTCTCGATGGCAACGTCTTCATCGTTCCGCGAGTCGACTAGGTCGAACTTGTAGGAAAAGCCAGAGCAGCCGCCGCCTTCGACCGATACGCGCAACGCAATCTTGCCCGGTTCGCCGGCCACGATCTTCGCTACGCGGTTGGCCGCGGCATCGGTCACGTCGACCTTCATCGTCGTCTTCGCGTCAGCGCCCACGAGAAATGTCCCTTTCGGCGTCGCCTTGCATTCGCTTTCGCAACATAGGTATGAACGGGCGGGGGCCAAGTCAACGGCCTGCCAAAGGCGAGTCAACGGGTAGGCGCGGCAACAGGCCATGACGAGCGAGCTTGGCGATATCGGCTTCGGCTATCGGCCGCGCGCGCCCTATGCCTGTGATCCCGCGGCAACGCGCGGTCGTTTCAAGAGCGAGCCGGAAAGCCCGACCCGCACCCCCTTCCAGCGCGACCGCGATCGTATCATCCATTCGACCGCCTTCCGCCGCCTCAAGCACAAGACGCAGGTTTTCGTGGCGCATGAGAGCGATCACTACCGAACGCGGCTAACGCATACGATCGAGGTCGCCCAGATCGCCCGAGCGCTGGCGAGGGCGCTGCGTTGCGACGAGGATCTAGCCGAGGCCATCGCCCTCGTCCACGATTTCGGGCATACGCCCTTCGGCCACACGGGCGAGGATGCGCTCAACCTGAAGATGGCGCGGTGGGGCGGCTTCGACCACAACGCCCAGTCCCTGCGCATCGTAACGCGGCTCGAGCGCCGTTATGCCGAGTTCGACGGGCTCAACCTTACCTGGGAGACGCTGGAGGGGCTGGTCAAGCACAACGGCCCGCTGACGGACGCTCAGGGCAGGGGCCTGAAAGGCGAAGTGCCGCAGGCCATACGCGACTTTTCGGAGCTTTTCGACCTCTGGCTGGACAAATATGCAGGCGTCGAGGCGCAATGCGCCGCGATCGCCGACGACATCGCCTACAACACGCATGACATAGACGACGGACTTCGCGCCGGGCTGCTTTCACTCGACATGCTGGAAAGCGTGGCGCTTCCGGCGGGCATCCTGAAATCCGTGCGGGCGCGCTACCCGCATCTCGACGAGGTACGCACCGGCCACGAGTTGATGCGCCGCCAGATAACCATCATGGTCGAAGACGTGATCGCGACCACCGGCGAGCGCCTTTCGCGGCTGCGGCCGCAGAGCGCCGACGATGTGCGCAATGCCGGCGAGACCGTGGTCACCTTCTCCGATGCGCTGGCCGCGCAGGAAAAGGAATTGAAGGCGTTCCTCTACAAGAACATGTATCGGGCGCCCGAAGTGATGCGGGTGCGCGAGGATGCGGAGCGCGTCGTGATCGACCTATTCGACGCCTATTTCGCCGATCCGCGCCTCATGCCGGAGGGCTGGCGCGAGGGGCTAGATCAGGCTGGCGAACGCATCCGGGCACGCGACGTCGCCGATTTCCTGGCCGGCATGACGGATACCTACGCGCTCAAGGAACACCGCCGATTGTTTGACCACACGCCGGATTTGAGCTAGGGCGGCGATGATTTCGAGGCTTTCGGCCACGTTTCCTTCTATTTCCAGAGAAACACATGAACATCTTCGCCGACTTCAGTGAGCGAATCGTCAAAGCCGTCCAAGGTCTTGATCTGAAAGCGAAAGACGGCTCGCCGCTTGACCTTTCGCGCATCGCAGTCGAGCCGCCGCGCGATGCCAGCCACGGCGACATCGCCACCAATGCCGCGATGGTTCTCGCCAAGCCGGCGGGCCAGAATCCGCGCGCGCTCGCCGAAACACTCGCCGACGCGCTGCGCGAGGACAAGGACATAACGAGCGTCGATGTCGCCGGTCCGGGCTTCGTCAACATGAAGTTGTCCGATGCCTTCCTGCAGGCGCATCTGGGTTCGATGCTGGCCAACGGCAGCGGCTACGGCCGTTCCACGATCGGAGCGGGCAGGAAGATCAACGTCGAATATGTCTCGGCCAATCCGACCGGCCCCATGCATGTGGGGCATTGCCGGGGCGCGGTCGTGGGCGACGCGCTGGCAAACTTGCTGGCCTTCGCCGGCTATGCGGTGACCAAGGAATACATCATCAACGACGCGGGCTCGCAGATCGACGTGCTCGGCCGTTCGGCCTTCCTTCGCTATCGCGAGGCGCTGGGCGAAGACATCGGCGAGATACCGCCGGGCCTTTATCCGGGCGACTATCTCGTCCCGGTCGGGCAGTCGCTTGCAGCCGATTTCGGGCGCGGCCTGCTCCAGATGCCCGAGGACGAAGCACTCGGCATCGTCAAGGACCGCACTGTCGATGCCATGATGGGCATGATCAAGGAGGACCTTGCGCTCCTGAACGTCCACCACGAAGTGTTCTTTTCCGAACGCGCGCTGCATGCCGACAACGCGAAGGCGATCCGCGACGCCATCACCGACCTCACGCTCAAGGGGCATATCTACAAGGGCAAGCTGCCGCCGCCCAAGGGCGAGAAGCCGGACGATTGGGAAGACCGCGAGCAGACGCTTTTCCGCTCAACGGAAGTGGGCGACGACATGGACCGGCCGCTGGTCAAGTCGGACGGGTCGTTCACCTATTTCGCCGCCGATGTCGCCTATCTCAAGGACAAGGTCAATCGCGGCTTCGACGAGCTGATCTATGTCCTGGGCGCCGACCACGGCGGCTACGTCAAGCGCCTGGAAGCTCTGGCGCGGGCCGTCACGGATGGGCGCGTCAAGCTGACCGTGCTCCTTTGCCAGCTCGTGAAGCTGTTCCGCAACGGCGAGCCGGTTCGCATGTCCAAGCGCTCGGGAGACTTCGTGACGCTGCGCGAGGTGGTGGAGGAGGTAGGTCGCGACCCGATCCGTTTCATGATGCTTTATCGCAAGAACGACGCGCCGCTGGATTTCGATTTCGCCAAGGTCACCGAGCAGTCGAAGGACAATCCGGTATTCTACGTGCAATATGCTTCGGCGCGCTGCCATTCGGTGTTCCGGCAGGCGAGGGAGCAGTTTCCGGACAGGGAATTCGACCGCGAATCGCTTGTCGCGGCAAGCAACCTGCTCACCGACGAGGGAGAGCTCGGCCTGATCCGCAAGCTTGCCGAATATCCGCGCATGATCGAATCGGCAGCGCTCGCGCTGGAGCCGCATCGCATGGCCTTCTACCTCTATGACCTCGCCAGCGCGTTCCACAGTCACTGGAACAGGGGCACGGACAATGTGGACTTACGTTTTGTTAAGGTTAACGAACCACAATTGACCGATGCCAGACTAGGGCTGGTGCAGGCTGTTTCGGACGTGTTGACGTCTGGCCTGGCGTTGATCGGTGCCGATGCGCCGACCGAAATGCGCTAGGTCTTGTCCGGAATCTGACACCTTTTGCCCACATTGCGCTGGTAGGGAGCAACCTTGCGCGACGTCCACGGCGTCCGCCGTGTGCGAGTTCGGGAAAAGTAATGGCAGACAAAAACCAGCTGAAGATCGCCGATCCGATCGATTTCTCGGAAGATGATCCATTCGCGGAACTGACGCGTATCATGGGCTTCGACCCGCGTGAGCCGGCCCGCAAGCCCGTGCCCGTGGAATCCATGCCAGTCGAGCCCGAATCCGTCGAAGAAGCAGCCTCCGACGAACACGTCGCCTTTGAAGACGACTTCAGCATGGATCTCGAGAAGGAACTGCTCGGCGGTTTCGACTTCGACGACGAGCCGGCTTTCTCGGCGGTTGAGCCTGCGCATGCTCCGGAGGCCATGGCTCCTCAGCTGTCCGACACGGCTTCCTCCGACATGGCCGCTTCCGGGATGGCCGACGTGGATTTCGATTTCTCCGGCGCTTTCGACAGCGCAGAACCCGAGCATGCCGGATCGGCAACTCCCGAAGTGGATTTCGGTGCAGGATTCGAGCAGGCATTTGCTCCTGCTTCACCCACCGCAGACGATCATTCGGATGATTTCGACTTCGATTTCGGCCAGATCGGAGATGACGTAGGCAATGAGCCGAGCTTACAGCACGCCGCGCCCGCGCCGCTTCCGGTCACGCCCGAGGCAGTTGCCGAACATCGCGACGTCGATCTCGATACCGATTTCGATACGGCCATGGCCGATATCGACATGGACTTCCTGTCGGATACCGAAACGTCTGCCGCAACCGCTCAGTCTGCGGCACTGCCGTTGCCGGTCGAGCCGTCGCAGGTAGCCGAAGCCGCCGATGCGGTGACGGACTTCGATTTCTTCGATGATTTCCATATCGAGGACGACCGCACGGCTGCCAAGTCGAGCGAGCCCACGCTGCCGTCGGCACCCGAACCCCGTGTGGAGGCGATCGCGCCGGGCGTAGTCACCGAAGTTTCTCATGAGGAGGTTGATCCCTTCTCCTTCGACGACCTTGATTTCGGTGCGGTCGAAAACGTGGCCTCCGAGGAAGGCACGCATGAGCCGCAGCCGGTTGCCGAGACCCGATCCGTGGTCGAGCCGCAGGCTGCGCCGCAGCCGGCGCCGCTGTCGGCCGAGAATTTCCAGCTTTCGGTCCCTGCCTACGTGCCGCGCAAGCTGCCGGTCTCGCCGATGGACGTCGCCGCCGAGGAGTTCCGTACCCGCGAGGCAGCCGCTGCCCCGGCTGAAACGGATTTCAATCTGCAGGACGAACTCAACGCGCTGCTCGGCAATGTCAGGCAGATTGCCGCGCGTTCGGATGCGGCTGCGGCCCAGCCGACTGCCGTTTCCCCGCCGGCGCCCGCCGTTCCCCTCCATCACGATCAACCGGTAATGCCTGCTGCATCGTTCGAGCCGGAAAACCGCGCGTCCGCCGAGCCGGTTGGCTATGACGCACCAGCCCATCCGGCGGCCATCGACGACGACCTGCAATGGGATCTCGACGCTGCCTTCGCCGACGAAGCGCCGGAGGAGGAGCCCGAACAGGAATACGAGCCGCAAACCGGTGCACGGCACGAAAGCTACGCGGTGGACGAGTATGCAGCTGACGACTATGCGGCGGGCGACCCGTCCTATTCCGCGCAGCCTTATGCAGAAAGTTATCGGGACGATGACGGCCTGAACCAGTCTGGCGCGCAGGATGAGCCTGTCGCCGGGCAGGGCGACACCTACGAAGACGATGCAAGAGACGGCCGCGGAGCGTATGACGCCGCATTCGGCAGTGCAGCTATCGCTGGCGCCGCGAGCGCAGGCTACGCTTCTTCCTACGCGGCGGCACCGCGTCAGGCGGCTGCTCCGTCGCATCAGGACGACCGCTACAGCCCGCACAGGGACCCTGTCGTTCGCGGCAACCCGCTGAAGGAAGATCCTCTCGACGTGATCACGCAGCTCGCCGCGAAGTACTCCAGGCAGGAGCCCATCACGGCCTATGGCCGCACGGTCGATGCCGCGAGGACAGGTGCCGCCGCCCAAGGGCAGGCCGACGACGATTTCGACTTCGAGCTACCGGACGATATGGCGCTGCATCCCGAACTGGAGACGGTCGAGGTGCACGACCAGGCTGTGGCGCTTGCCGACGACCTCGACATTCCGGATCTTCCGGAAGTGGAGGAATATGCGGCCGCGCCCGCCTATGATGATCTCGATGCCGAGTTCTCCAGCCTGCTGACCGAGATGAACGACGAGCCGCATCAGGCGTCCCAGGGCTACGGCGATCCTCTGGCTGGCGGTTTCAGCACGCGGCCCTTCGAAAACAGGGCGGCTGCCGATCGCCTCCCGTCCGGATCGGGCGCGGCCCGGCAGGCTCCGGACCAGCCGGACTACCCCGGACATGGCAGCGATTTCCTGCCTGACAGCTTCTCGTTCGACGCGGATGACCTGCCCGGAAGCAGGGCGTCCGGCTATCCGGACCAGTACGATTTCGATCCTGATATGGATCAGGAGATCGCACCGGCGCACCACATGGCTGCGGAGCAGCGTCGTCCGGGCATGTCGCGTGGCCTGCTCCTCGCCGGCATCGTCGGCGGCGTGGCTTTGATCGGCGCCATCGGGGCCTATGCGCTTTCCTCGGGCAACGGCTCCGGCGGCGATGCCCCGGCGCTCGTGCGGGCCGATGACGGGCCGGTTAAGGTGAAGCCGGAAAATCCAGGCGGAACGACCGTCCCGAACCAGGACAACAAGGTCTATGACGCGGTGTCGCGTGAGGCTACGTCCAGCGAACCCCAGCAGGACAAGCTCGTCACAACGGCCGAGGAGCCGCTGGATGTCGCTCCTGTCGAGGACGCGGAAGACGAAGCCACCGCCTTCGGCAAGGGCGAGGACCGCATCGAACAGATACTGGACGATGTGGAAGGCAAGACCGACTCCGAGATCATCGCTGTTGCACCGCGCAAGGTCCGCACTATGGTCGTGAAGCCCGACGGTACGCTTGTGCCGCGCGAGGACGATCCGGAAATGGCACCCTCCAACGAGCAGACCGACACGATCGCGGCGGCTTCGCCGCGCTCGGCGGAGGCTGACGAAGAGGTTGCTTCCCTTCCGGAGGAGATCGAGCCGGCGCCGAGCCAGGATCGCACCGGTTCCACTCCGCCTGCGCCTGACCAGCAGGTTGCGGCCGCGACGACGGCAGCGGCGGCAGGCGGCGGCTGGGCCATGCAGATTGCCTCCCAGCCGAACGAGGCTGCCGCGCAGTCCTCCTACAAGGATCTGGCGCGCCGCTACGCAAGCGTCCTGCAGGGGCACGAGGTCAACATCGTCAAGGCAGAGATCGACGGCAAGGGCACGTTCTGGCGTGTGCGGGTTCCAGCCAACAGCCGCGCCGAGGCGGTCAGCCTGTGCGAAAGCTACAAGGCCGCTGGCGGAAGCTGCTTCGTTTCGCGCTAGCCCTATCCATCCTTGCCTTGAACGGCGCGGCATTGCCGCGCCGTTTTGCGTTTGATCGCAAGGTTTTGCGCTGGTTTTGCAGATGCGGTCGGGGCCGCTTGCGTTTAATATGCCGACATGACCGAATCAAAAGCCATGATCCTCGGCTGCCACGGAAAGTCGCTCAGCCGAGAGGAAGTACGCTTCTATCGCGGCGAGGCTCCGTGGGGCTTCATCCTTTTCGGACGCAATATCGGCGAAGCCGAGCAGATACGCGACCTTGTCGCGGAGATGCGCGATTGCGTCGGCCGTCCCGATGCGCCTGTTTTCATCGACCAGGAGGGCGGCCGCGTCCAGCGCATCCGGCCTCCGCTCGCTCCAAACTACCCGGCGGGGGCCTCCATCGGCGCGATCTGGCAGGATGACCGCGAGGCCGGCGAGCGGGCGGCATGGCTGCTGGCGCGCCTGCATGCGTTCGACCTCCTGAGCTACGGCATCACGGCGGATTGCCTGCCGGTGCTCGACGTGCCGGTCGAGGGGTCGAGCGACGTTATCGGCGCACGCGCCTACGGCAAGAAACCCGATCCAGTCACAGCCCTTGGCCGAGCCACCGCGGAGGGGCTGATGTCCGGCGGCGTGCTGCCGGTGATGAAGCATATCCCAGGCCATGGCCGCGCCTTCGCCGATACGCATTTCGAGCTGCCGACGGTCGATGCTACGCTGGACGAGTTGCGCCGGCACGATTTCGTGCCCTTCCGCGAGCTGGCGCATCTTCCCATGGCCATGACGGCGCATGTCGTCTTCAGCGCGATCGACCCCGAAAATCCCGCTACCACATCGGGCAAGGTGATCGAAGAGGTTATCCGGCGCGAGATCGGTTTCGAGGGTCTGCTGATGAGCGACGACACCTCCATGAAGGCGCTTTCTGGGGATTTCCCGTCGAAAGCCGCCGCAATCCTTGCGGCCGGCTGCGATATCGTCCTTCACTGCAATGGCGAGATGGACGAAATGGCGGGCATCGCGTCGCGGACCGGAGGACTTGAAGGCGTCTCGCTGGAACGGGCGAAACGCGCGCTTTCCAGCATCGACGGGCGCGATACGGCCGACGAAGCGGAAGTCCGCGCGGAGTTCGCGACCTATTTCGAAACGACGGCGGTTGCATAGGAGAACGGCGTTTTTGGCGGAGACCTCGGAAAGCAGGGCTGAGAAAGCCACGCCGATGGACCGTCTGTGGACGGACAGCGACGAGACGCGCACCAGCGACGATCCCTCGCTGGTGGTGGATGTCGCCGGCTTCGAAGGCCCGCTCGATCTCTTGCTGCATCTGGCCCGCAGCCAGAAGGTAGACCTCGCACGCATCTCCGTACTCGCACTTGCCGAGCAGTATCTCGTCTTCATAGAAACGGCGCGGAGGTTGCGGCTCGAGCTTGCGGCCGACTATCTGGTCATGGCCGCCTGGCTTGCCTTCCTGAAATCCAAGCTGCTCATCCCCAAGCTGCCGGGCGATGAGGGGGAGAGCGGCGAGGAACTGGCGGCCGTGCTGCAATTCCGCCTCAAGCGGCTGGAGGCCATGCGCGACGCGGCGGCCCGGCTGGTCAACCGCAACCGGCTCGGCCGCGACGTGTTCCAGCGCGGCATGCCGGAACTGGTCATCGTGGAGAAGCGCAACGAGTGGTCGGCGACGCTCTACGACCTGCTCACGGCCTACGCCTCGCAGCGCCAGCGCAAGGCCGTCGACCGCGTGAGCATCGTCAAGCGGGGTGTGTGGTCGCTCAAGGATGCGCGCGAGGTGCTCACCCGCATGGTCGGGGAGTTCTCGGACTGGACCGCGTTAGACCAGTTCCTGATCGAATATCTTACATCGCCCGAGGATCGCGCGACCGCAATTGCCAGTTCCTTCGCGGCAAGCCTCGAACTCATCCGCGAGGGCATGCTGGAAGCGCGCCAGGACCATGCCTTCGCCCCGCTCTACCTGCGCGGCCGGAGCGCATCGGCGAGACAGCCCCTCGAGGTGGCATCATGACCGAAAGTGGCAACGCTTCAGTCGTCCCGTTTCCGATCGCTGGTGCCGATGTCGACGAAATGGACGCACCCGCGCTCAACCCCGCCGAGTGGCTTCACATCGCCGAAGCCTTGCGCATGGCGGAAGCCATCGTCTTTGCCAGCGCCTCGCCCGTAAGCGAAAAGCAGATCGGCCAGCGCCTTCCGGAGGGTATCGACGTCGCAGCCGTCATGGGCGAGTTGAAGCAGGTCTACGAGCGCCGCGGCGTCAATCTTGTGCGGGTCGGCGACGGCTGGGCATTTCGCACGGCGGGCGACCTCGCTTTCCTGATGAGCCGCGACACGGTGCAGCAGAAGAAGCTGTCGCGCGCAGCGCTCGAAGTGCTGGCCATCATAGCCTATCACCAGCCCGTGACCCGCGCCGAGATCGAGGATATTCGCGGCGTCGAGACCTCCAAGGGCACGATCGATACGCTGATGGAGACCGAATGGATCCGCATGCGGGGTCGCCGGCGCACGCCCGGCCGCCCCGTCACCTACGGCACGACCGACTCGTTCCTCGACCATTTCGCGCTGGAGGAAATTCGCGACCTGCCCGGGATGGAAGAACTCAAGGGCGCCGGCCTCCTGTCGACTCGCATGCCGTCCAACTTCTCTATTCCCGTGCCGCCGAGCGATCCCGACCTGCTCGCCGAAGACGAGGATCCGCTGACCGATGTGGACCTCGAGGAACTGGGTCTGTTGACTCCGCGCGTGACGGATGATTGACCGCATCCGGGGAAGGGGGGAGATAATGCCCGCTTCCACTGGAGCCTTTTGTTGAACGTCCAGCGCAGCAGTTCCGAAGCCCCCGCCGCGTCGCGTGTCACCGCCGGTGTCACGTTCGGCGCGAAGCTGGCTTTCGAAAACATAAGCCATTCCTTCGGCAACGGCCGGGAGACGCTGTCCGACGTGTCCTTCACGGCCGAGCCGGGCGAGGTCCTGTGCCTGCTCGGCCCGTCGGGCTCCGGCAAGACGACGCTTTTGCGCATCGCCGCCGGCATAGAGCCGCAAAGCTCCGGCCGGCTGATCCTCAACGATCGCGAGATCGCCGGCCCCTCGGTGTTCCTGCCGCCGGAGCAGCGCTCCATCGGCCTGGTCTTTCAGGATTTCGCGCTTTTTCCGCATCTCACCATCCTCGACAACGTGCGCTTCGGGCTGACCGCGCTGTCGCGCGAGGAGGCACGGCGCGAGGCGCTTATCGCGATTTCGCGTGTCGGACTGGAGCATCATGCGAATTCATATCCGCATGTCCTGTCGGGCGGCGAGCAGCAGCGCGTTGCGCTGGCGCGCGCGCTGGCGCCGCGTCCTTCGGTGCTGCTGATGGACGAGCCGTTTTCCGGCCTCGATTCGCGCCTCAAGGACAGCGTGCGCGCCGAAACACTGGATATTCTGCGCGAAAGCCGCGCCACGGCCATCGTCGTGACGCATGACGCGGAGGAGGCGATGCGCCTCGGCGACCGCATCGCCCTGCTCAAGTCGGGGCGGCTCGTGCAGTCGGGCAGCGCTCAGGATCTCTATCTGCGCCCCGCAAGCCTTTTTGTTGCGGGCTTCTTTTCCGAGCTGAACCTCTTTCCCGCGCGCATCCGCAATGGCGGGGCCGAAACGCCCATAGGCATCATCCCCGCCCCCGGGCTGGCGGAAGGCGCAAGGGTCACGGTTGCGGTCAGGCTTTCGGATTTCAACGTTGCGGAAGATGCCGGGGGATTCGAGGCGCGAATCCTGTCGCGGCGCTATCTCGGCGTGGTGGAACTCATCGAATTTGCGGTTTCAGGGGTCGAAAAGCCCGTGCGGGCGCGTGTGCGCTGCGGTTCTTTGTCCTCCCATGCTCGTGATATCTGGCTTTCTGTGCGGAAGTCTGACGTACTTCTGTTTGAAACCGGCGACGAAAACGCATAGATCGTAGCAACGGATCTAACTGGGAAGAGAGTAACAATGGGTTCCTTTTCGATATGGCACTGGCTGATCGTGCTGGTCGTCGTGCTCCTCGTATTCGGTCGCGGCAAGATTCCCGAGCTCATGGGCGACATGGCCAAGGGCATCAAGAGCTTCAAGAAGGGCATGGCCGACGACGACGATACGCCGGACCCGAAGACTGTCGAGCACCGTGCTGACGAATCGCTGAACGCGGCCAAGGAAAAGGCTTCCAAGAGCTGATCGCCCCGCGGTGATCGGCCGGCCTTAACGGCGGAACGAAAGCGATGTTTGAAATCGGCTGGACCGAGATGCTGGTGATCGCGGTCGTCATGATCGTGGTCGTCGGACCCAAAGACCTGCCCAAGATGTTGCGCACCTTCGGCCGCACGACGGCGAAGCTGCGTTCCATGGCGGGCGACTTCCAGCGCCAGTTCAACGAGGCGCTGAAAGAGGCGGAGCTCGACGACGTGAAGAAATCCGTCGATTCCCTTCGCAGCCTAAATCCGGCCAACGAGATAAAGAAGCAGCTCAATCCGTTCGAGAAAGCCGCTTCCGACGTCCGCGCCGGGCTGGAGACGCTGAAGCCCAAGGACACGCCCAAGCCGGCGCCGGCAGATGCGCCGTCGCCCGAAGCGACGGCGGCCGAGCCGCTCAAGACAGGCGCTGCGGCCATTCCCGGCGAAACCGCCGCAAAATCCACGCCTGTCCCGGCGGCAGCTCCCGCCGCCGCCGTTGCCGCTCCGGTCGTGACGGAACACGCCAGGAAAAAGGCGCCCGCCAGAAAGCCGGCCGCTCCAAAGGCAGCTACCCCGACGCCGGAAGGCTCCAAGGCTTCCGCGAAAGCCAAGGCCGAACCCAAGCCGGCCGCGCCCAAAGCTGCGGCGAAGCCCAAGACCTCGCCCTCCAGGAAGAAAACCGAAGGCAGCGCCACGTGAGCAACAACGAAGTTGACGAGGTCGACCAGTCTTCGGCACCGCTCATCGAGCACCTCATCGAGTTGCGCAAGCGGCTGATCTGGTCGATCGGGGGGTTCTTCGTTGCGTTTCTGGCGTGCTTCTTCTTCGCCAAGCAGCTGTTCAACCTGCTGGTCATCCCGTTCAAATGGGCGGTGTCGTGGGCTGGCATAGGCGACGGTCATGTCGAGCTGATCTACACCGCGCCGCAGGAATTCTTCTTCACACAGATCAAGCTGGCGATGTTCGGCGGCCTCGTGATCGCTTTTCCGCTGATCGCCACGCAGATCTACAAGTTCATCGCGCCGGGCCTCTACAAGAACGAGCGCGCAGCCTTCCTGCCGTTCCTGATCGCCTCGCCGATCCTGTTCCTGATGGGGGCGGCGCTGGTCTATTTCTTCTTCACGCCCATGGTGATGTGGTTCTTCCTTGCCATGCAGCAGACAGGGGAGGATGGCCAGGTCCAGATTTCACTGCTGCCGAAGGTGTCGGAATATCTCAGCCTCATCATGACGCTGATCTTTTCCTTCGGGCTGGTTTTCCAGCTTCCGGTGGTGACGACCCTCATGACGCGGGTCGGGATGCTCTCTTCTGCCGCGCTGGCGGACAAGCGCAAATGGGCGATCGTGATCGCCTTCGTGGTGGCCGCCGTCCTTACCCCGCCCGATCCGGTCAGCCAGATCGGCCTCGCAGTGCCCACGATCATCCTCTACGAGGTTTCGATCTGGGCCGCGCGCATGGTGGAACGCAAGCGCGAGGCCGAGCGCCTGGCGAGCGAGAAGAAGGAAGCGGCTGCCGAGCGGTCGGCTGCCGCCACGGCGCAGGACTCCACGGACGGCGAACCCGCCGCGAGCTGACAGCGATCTTGTTGTAGCGGGTGGATTCAACGTGATGGCCAAGGCGGATCGCCTTGGCCGAACCCATCCTGATGCCAGCCACCTTGCATCCTTTGCCCAGTCGGTTTAGGCCCTGTTCGCCTTGTAAAGAACGGTTTCAGCCATGCTCGACATCAGATGGATTCGTGACAACCCGCAAACGCTCGCGGAAGCGCTGGTAAAGCGCCATTGGCCGGCCGAGAAGGCCGCTGCCACCGTCGAAGACATCATCGTGAAGGATGAGGCGAGGCGTGCGCATCTGGGCAAGCTGCAGGAGCGGCAGGAGCGCCGCAACGCCGCTTCCAAGGAAATCGGCAACGCCATGCGTTCGGGCGATGCGGCGACAGCCGAGGCGCTAAAGGGCGAGGTCAACGAGATCAAGGTCTTTCTCGCGGGCGCCGAGGCGCTGGAGCGTGAGTTGGACATGGCGCTGGAAGATGCGCTCGCCGTCATCCCGAACGTGCCGCTTCATGACGTCCCGGTCGGCGCGGACGAGAAGGACAATGTCGAGGTCCGCAAGGTTGGCGAGCAGCGTCCGCGTCCCAACTGGGCGCGCGAGCATTTCGAGATCGGCGAGGCGCTCGGCCTGATGGATTTCGAGCGCGCCGCGAGGCTTTCCGGAAGCCGTTTCACGATCCTGAAAGGGCAGCTCGCGCGGCTTGAACGCGCGCTCGGCCAGTTCATGCTCGACCTGCACACCACCGAGCACGGCTACACGGAAGTGCAGCCGCCGCTGCTCGTCCGCGACGATGTGCTGTACGGCACCGGGCAGTTGCCGAAATTCGCCGAGGACCTGTTCTTCACGCCGCATGGCGAGGCCCGGCTGGCGCTCATCCCGACCTCGGAAGTGCCGCTCACCAACCTCGTGCGCGAGGAGATCGTCGCGCATGAGAAGCTGCCGTTGCGCTACACCGCGCTCACGCCGTGCTTCCGCTCCGAAGCCGGATCGGCCGGCCGCGACACGCGCGGCATGCTGCGCCAGCATCAGTTCTACAAGGTTGAGCTCGTTTCGATCACCGACGCCGACAGTTCGCGCGAGGAGCATGAGCGCATGACCCAGTGCGCCGAGACGGTCCTCAAGAAGCTCGGCCTGCCGTTCCGCACCATAGTGCTGTGCACGGGCGACATGGGCTTCGGCGCGCAGAAGACCTACGACATCGAGGTCTGGCTGCCCGGCCAGAACGCCTACCGTGAGATTTCGTCCTGCTCCGTCTGCGGCGATTTCCAGGCGCGGCGCATGGATGCCCGCTACCGGCCAAAGGAAGGCAAGGGCACGGCCTTCGTCCATACGCTGAACGGCTCGGGCGTCGCTGTGGGCCGCGCGCTGATCGCGGTCATGGAAAACTACCAGAACGAGGACGGCAGCATATCCGTGCCTGACGTCCTGAGGTCCTATATGGGCGGGCTCGAGCGGATAGAGGTTAGATAATGCGCATCCTGATCACCAACGACGACGGCATCCACGCCGAGGGTCTGACTACTCTCGAGCGCGTCGCGCATACGCTTTCGGATGATGTCTGGGTGATCGCGCCCGAGACCGACCAGTCGGGCTATGCGCATTCGCTTTCGCTTTCGGAGCCGCTGCGGCTGCGCCGGATCGGCGACCAGAAGTTTGCGGTGCGCGGCACGCCGACCGATTGCGTCATCATGGGCGTGCGCCGCCTGCTGCCCGGCCTGCCTGATCTCGTCCTGTCAGGTATCAATTCCGGCACCAACATCGCCGACGACATAACCTATTCGGGCACGGTCGCGGGCGCCATGGAAGGCGCTCTGCTCGGCATCCCGTCCATCGCGCTCAGCCAGGCCTACAATGTCGAGGCCGGCCAGCGCACGGTTGCCTACGAGACCGCCGAGGCGCTTGCGCCGCCGCTGCTGCGCAAGCTCATCGACGTTGCGCTTCCCAAGGGCGCGTTCCTCAATCTCAATTTCCCGAGCTGCAAGCCGGAGGATGCCGTGGGCGTGCGGGTCACCGGGCAGGGCAAGGTCGGCTACAACATCGACATCGAGGAGCGGGAGGACGGACGCGGCTTCCCCTATTACTGGCTGCGCTTCGGCCGCGACATGTCCGAGCTCACGGAAGGTAGCGACATCCACGCGGTCAGGAACAATTTCGTTTCCGTCACGCCGCTCAAGTTCGACCTCACGGCGCATGAACTGCACGATCAACTGACCAAGGCCCTTGCATGAACGCTACGCCCGACCAGCGCGAGGCATTCGCGTCCTTTCTGCTGCGGCTGAGGGGAAAGGGTATCGTCGACAGGGAAGTGATCTCCGCATTCGAGGCGACGCCGCGCCACGCGTTCGTTCCTGACCGCTGGCAGGGGGCCGCCTGGAGCGAAGGCATGATCCCGATCGAATGCGGCGAGGTGATAGAAGGCCCGGACCTTCAGGCCCTCATCATAGCCTCGCTTGCCATTGAGCCGGGCCATCGCGTCCTCGAGATCGGCACCGGATCGGGTTTCACCGCGACGGTCATGGCGCGTCTGGCGGCGCGCGTGGTCACCCTCGAGCGGTACAAGACGCTTACCGAGCTTGCCCGCCAGCGGTTCGAGATGCTGGGCATCACCAATGCGTTCGTGCGGCAGGTGGACGGCTCGCTGGGACTGCCGGCCGAGGGTCCCTTCGACCGTATCGTTGTCTGGGCCGCCTTCGATTCCCTGCCGCGCAACTTCACCGACCAACTCGCGTCCAACGGCGTTATGATCGCGCCGATCGGGCCGGAAGAGGCGCCGCAGACGCTTGCCAAGCTGACCAAGATAGGCAGCCGTTTCGAGCGTGAGGATGTCGGCGAGGTGCGTCTCCAGCCGATCATGCGGGGTGTCGCCGAGGTCATCTGAGCGCCGTATCCGCGAAACAATAAATAAAAACTGCGTCAAATAGTGCCGACTTAACCGACCGGTAACATTAACGCGCTCTAATCCTGACAAGACGTGTTCGGGTATGTGCGGGTTGTGCCATGCAGTTAAGTGTTTTGAGGCGTAACGGACTGAAGTTTTCTCAGGGCGCGGCATTCCTGCTCCTGGCGGGTGTGACGGCGGGCTGCAGCTCGCAGATGTCCCGTTTCGGTGGCGTCGACGATTTCATGACGGCCTCCACCACACCCAACCAGCGCCAGATCATCCGGCCCGCGGAAAACGCATCCGGCCAGACCTATGGCGACTCCGCACAGTACGGTTCTGACACGAGCGGCGGCTACAGCAGCGGCGGTGCGATCAGCCGCAGCACGCTCGCGGCGCCGGGTGCATCCGCCTCCGCTCCCGCACCGGTACAGACTGCATCGCTTCCGCCGGCCCCCGCGGTCGATCACACGACGAGCGTCGCAACGCAGCAGGCATCGATCCCCGACGCAGGCGAGATCAAGGGCTGGTCGCGTGCCGGCGGCACCCAGGTCACCGTCAAGGAAGGGGAGACGGCCTACAACCTGTCGCGGCGCTTCGGCGTCCCGGCCGACGTCATCCTGAAGTCGAACGGCCTTTCGGAGTCGGCAGGGCTCAAGGCAGGCTCCAAGATCGTCATCCCGACCTATGTCTATTCTGACGGTGCGGGCGTTTCCGCTCCGGACAACAATCCGAACACTGCGAAGGCGAAGTCTTCGACCGGCGAACAGCAGCTTGGCGAGAAGCCGAAGAACCTCGCGGTGCTGCCGCCCGAACCCAAGAACGTTCCGGTCGCCAACGCTGCGGGCACCTACAAGGTGCAGGCGGGCGATACGCTCTCGCGCATCTCGCGCAACACGGGGGTGAGCGTCAGCGCTCTCCAGAAGGCGAACGGCATCACTGACGGTTCCGTCCGGATCGGCCAGACGTTGACGATCCCGGGCGCCTCCGGCTCGACCAAGGTGGCTTCCGCTCAGGCGGCGACCGATTCCGTCGTCACGAATGCCACGAAGGCTGCACCTGCGCCCGCCGCAGCGGCCAAGCAGCCTGAAAAGAAGGAAGAGGTTGCCGTCTACACGCCGCCCAAGAAGGCGGACAAGGTCATCCAGCAGGCCGAGGAGGACAATGCTGTCGCCCCCGATGCAACCGGCATCGGCCGCATGCGCTGGCCGGTTCGCGGCCGCGTCATCTCGCAATATGGCAAGGGCGGCGGCAAATCCAATGACGGCATCGACATCTCGGTGCCGGAAGGAACGTCGGTCAAGGCCGCCGAGAACGGCGTCGTCATCTATGCCGGCGACGGCCTGAAGGAATTCGGCAACACCGTTCTGGTGCGTCATGAGGACGGGCTGGTCACCGTCTACGGCCACGCCAACGCGCTCAAGGTGCAGCGCGGCGACAAGGTCAAGCGTGGCCAGGAGATCGCCGTCTCCGGCATGAGCGGCCAGACTGACGCGCCGAAACTGCATTTCGAGGTCCGCAAGAACTCCACGCCAGTCGATCCGTCGACCTATCTGGAATAGCGACTTATCTGGGATAAACGCCAGAAAAGCCCGCGGACCGTCGTCTGACCTCCAGTCTGGTCTGCCTCCTCTGCCCGCCCGTATCAGGGCGGGCTTTTTCGTTGGGCATGGAGCGTGGCGCTTTTACGGAGTCGATTGAATCGCTTAGCCCTGTTCAGTTTTTGACGGAACCAGCCCCACACCCATACCCTCTCCCCGCAAGCAGGGAGAGGGGAGTCACCAGCTTTGCGGAAGGCATCCTTCTCCCCGCCTGCGGGGAGAAGG
>WPCJ01056197.1_pt1 | contig 28302 bp, 22 predicted proteins | sample 5399831 | NCBI WGS metagenome assembly WPCJ01 (sample SAMN12869470, study PRJNA574797) | sludge metagenome | isolation source: wastewater treatment of pH10 | place: China:Beijing | collected 2019-05-20 | reverse complement strand
GTCTACGAATGCTTCGGCGGAATCTTTCAATGCTAAAATCAAGGCCTTCAGGGCTACCCTGAGAGGAGTAAAGCATATTCCCTACTTTTTATTCAGGCTCACAAATATTTATGCTTAGTCCACAAGAATTCGGGTTGATCCGATTTAACGCACTGTTCACGGCACAATTCGTGGGCTTTTTTAATCTTGATTTTTTGCCCACGATTTGGGTTTTATTCGTTGATTTTCAATAATTTGCATATCTTGTTAATGGGCTGCATAAAGTAACTTTGCAAAACTAAATTTTAAAGCCCATGAATGTAGTAAAATCAACGTTCAATTTGCTTTTTGTAATCAGAAGGCACAGGCTTCTTAAGAATGGAGAAGCCCCTATTTATTTACGTGTTACGGTAAACGGAGAGGTTGCCGATATTACCACTAAACGGAGTATCCATGTCAAGATGTGGGATCAACGACGGGAATCCAGTTCCGGAAAGACGGTAAAAGACCGAGAGTTGAATCACTATCTCGAAACGCTCAAAATGCGGATGTACCAAATCCAGCGTACTTTTGAGATTGACGGCAGACAGATAACAGCGAAAGCTTTGCGTGATAGCTTTTATGGTCGGGATGAAAGTGATAAAACCATTGTAGATGTTTATCGGGAGCATAACAAGAAATGCCGGGCATTGATCGGTATTGATTTTACGAAATCAACCGTTGAGAAATTTGATACTTCGTTATCTCATCTTCAGGAATACATGCTACACCAATATGGCAAAGATGATATGCTCTTGTCGGAGATCAATGGTCAATTTGTAAGCGACTTCGATTTCTATCTGAAAACCGTTCGTAAGTGCCAGAATAATTCCAGTATCAAGCATTTGAAAAACTTGAAGAAAGTCATCCGCATTGCTTTGGCCAATGATTGGATGAAAAAAGACCCTTTCTTTGGAATCCAATTCAAGCATGATGAGACCCATGTGGAATTTCTTACGCAGGAAGAACTGGAGCGGATTATGAATAAGGAGTTTACTCTTCCACGTCTTGCCCTTGTGAGGGATGTTTTCGTTTTTTGTGCTTTCACCGGTCTGGCATTTATAGATGTCAAGAATCTCACGCCGGAACATCTAATGAAAGATAACAATGGCGCATTATGGATTCGAAAGCCACGGCAGAAGACCGGTAACATGAGTAATATTCCGGTATTGTCTGTTACAAAGGGGTTGATAGAAAAATATGCCAATCATCCTGAATGCGTGAAAAAGAATGTACTACTCCCTGTCATGAGTAATCAAAAACTTAATGCCTATCTGAAAGAAATTGCGGATTTATGCGGAATCAAGAAGAAACTTAGCACCCACGTAGCCCGACACACCGCAGCTACCGTTGTTTTCTTAGCCAATAATGTGTCGATGGAGAATGTTGCCAAGATACTCGGGCACTCCAATACGAAAATGACCCAGCATTACGCCAAGGTTCTCGACCAGTCAATTATGCGGGATATGGCTGATGTGGAAAAATGCTTTGCCAATTTGCAGAACCAACCATCCGCAAATGTTGTATAACTCCTTTTTCATCTGAACACAAAAATAACCGAAGGAAATAAAACGTCAACCTCAAGCCCTTCGGGTTTTCTTCAGGAATCTCCACCCTTCGGGTAGTATTTCTTTGAAAAAGGTTGCCTAATTTATTTCCTCCAGTTTAGGGTGGTTTATCAGTCGAAAAAGGAAGAGAATAATCAAGGAGGTAGGGGTAGTTTGGAGACTGTCAGTTATTTCCAGCTATCCCGATACCCTTCTTCCAGCAATTTCTCAATATCCGAAGCCCGATACAAAATTTTTCCTCCTAACTTGATATAAGGGATACGTCCTTCATTTCGGTAGTCTTGGAGACTTCTCCGGCTCAATTTCAATTTCTTTGATAACTCTTCGTCTGTATAGAAACTCTCTCCGTTCAAAGTCGGTTTGCGACTGACGAATAGGCGTTCCATTGCCGACGCAAGACGATCCAATGAAAGAAAAAATGATTTTATTCTTTCATTGTTCTCTGATGTAATTAACTCATTGCTCATATTCTTGTTTTTAATTGGTTATATCTTCCTCCCTGTTTTATATGCCACCTGTTTCCGCTTTTTTTCAACAAGTGGTAGAATACGTTCCACGTCGGCAGGCTTGTAATAAATCTTGTGATTGATTTGGGAATAAGCCAGTGTTCCATTATCCCGAAATGTTTGTAACGTTCTCGGCGATATATTCAGAAGTAGGCACACGTCCTGATTATCCAACCACTCTTTCATATCCTTGTCGCTATGCAAGCGGCAGAGATGTTCCATTCGGGCTGCAAAGCTCTCGAATTTTGAAAGCATCGCCTCAAAAGTTTTTGCTTCAATATTTACAATATCCATATTCTTTAGTTTCTGTATTTGACATTTTGTAGCGAAGGAAAGAAGAAAATATCATACAACAATGAGTTGGTAATGAGGTGGAAGTGTGTGGCGTTGATTTGACTATGTATGAAGCCAGTGTTTGATAGACAAAGTATCTCGAATAGGGAGAATAGTAGGACTGATTGTTGTCAACTCTGCATAATAATGAAGTCTGTACCCTCTGCAATGAGACTAATATTGAAATATATTGCAGAATATCCCATACGAATCCAGCGCAAATACAATCCTGATTAATAGATCTTTCTTTGCAAGCGACAATCGGTTTACTGTATATACAGCAGCCGTAATATTCACTTTTAAAAGACTGAAAAGTATGGAAAGAAAAGAGACGAACAATGCAATGCAAAGGAAAGGTAGTGAGAAAAAACAAGTGCCGGATGATTTTAATCCCTTGATGCCTGGGAGCGTGAAACGGAGAACGACGGAAGAGGCTGATACCTCAATTAAAAAACTTCTTCCAAATGATTTGATGGATAGTTTTAGTAAAGATTCAGATGATGCAAGTGATACAAACGATAGTGTTTATACTAACGATACTATTGATACAACTGAAACTGATACAACGATTGATATGGATGAGACTGTGTCTTCAGAACCAAAAGCATCTACCACACCAATAGTTCCAACTGTGCCCAAGCGTATCAGTAGCAAACATCGGAAAGAGTCATTGGAAGAATATCGTGACACCTTCTTGCAAGTTCCGAAGCTGGACGACCGTAAACCGGTCTTTGTCAGCCGTGAGGTGCGGGATCGGCTGGATGAGATCGTCCGTAAATTAGGCGGACGGCGATTGAGTGTGTCGGGCTTTATAGAGAATTTAGCCCGTCATCACCTGGGCGCATACCATGAAGATATCGAGGTATGGCGAAAGTTGTAACCTTCGGTTACGAAAGGATAAGCTGTGATATTTTGCAGCTTATCTTTTCTAACGGAACATGGGATGTTCGGGAGCAAGGTAATCGCACGGGTAACCCAAAAATCCCTGAGGGGCTTTTCCGGTTCCTTCAGTGCATACCTTGCCCTGCGGGGCTGCGACCTTTAAAACCCGCTCCCGATGGTCGGCAGGTTCAAGGTCGCTTGACAATCCCTTTGCGATGCTCCCGATGGTCTCATTGCTCTGGGATTGTCCTGCAAGCCTGCGTTTCATCTTCCGTTGGTCGCTTTCTCTTTGGCTTGCACGGCTATTTGCATAGCCGGAATGATTCCATAACCCTTAAAAGGTAATGTTATGGAAAATAAGGAGAAGAATAGGCGTAAACGAGGTCGTCCTGCGAAAGAAAAGGTGAAGCTGTCCACTTCGATTAATCTCAAATTGACCGAAGCGGATTTCAATAAAATAAGGGAGAAAGCGGAAAAATTAGGTATGAAGGCCACACAGTATGTTCGGGAAATGGTACTTAAAGGAAGCGTTAAATCTCGTTTTACGTTAGAAGAACTCGACCTGATGCGTAAGTTGGCAGGGATAGCGAACAACCTAAATCAGGTGGCAAAAAAGGCAAATCAGGCCGGATATCTTATGGAAGCGATTGAGATAATGAAGATTATGACCCAAATTAAAAGGATGCTGAATGATCGCTAAGAATATTAAAGGGAAGTCATTCAAAGGCTGTGTTCGTTATGTGATGAACGATACCGCTCAATTGCTCGAAGCGGAAGGTGTGTTAGCCGGAACGAATGAGGATATTATCCGTAGTTTTGCCATGCAACGTTCCGGTAGAAGAGAGGTAAAGCAACCTGTCGGACATATTCCGATATCGTTTGCTCCTGAAGATAAGGAACGGATGACAAATGATTTTATGGTACAATTAGCCAAAGAGTATATGGAAGAAATGTGTATCCGAAATACCCAATATATTATTGTCCGTCATCATAATACCGGTAATGAACATCTGCATATTGTGTACAACCGTATCAATAACGATCTAAAATTAATATCCGTCAATCATGATTATAAGCGCAATATCAAGGTCTGCAAAAAGCTCAAAGACAAGTATGGATTGACATACGGAAAGGGTAAGGAAAGAGTTAAGCGAGAGAGATTAAAACACCCCGATAAAGTCAAATATCATATTTATGATACAATTAAAACAGTTTTACCGCAGTGTAAAGATGAAAAAGAACTCCAGTCCTTACTCTTAAAATCCGGTATTCATACAGAGTTTAAGTTGAAAAGAACAACGGGAGAAGTGGAAGGAATATCATTTCGTTACGGTGATTTTTCTTTCAAAGGTTCCCAAGTGGATAGAAAATTCAGTTATGGAAACCTCAAGAAAGTGTTTGAGAAGAATCAATTGGAAGAGGAAAAACAAGTATCCCAAATCGAAGAAAATCGTGTTATACGGGGTGTAGAGATAACTACCGTACAAGAAACAGTATTGAGGAATGGTGGTTGGATTTATCTTGAAAACATGAATCGGAATAACGGAGAAGGTAAATTCTCCTCGTATGTTTTTCTGAATGACGAAAAGAATAAACTCTTTTTCAGCAAAGAACATCCAGATACTTTTGTGTCGTATGGAAAATACGAAATGCGTTTAAGAGATAAGATACTTGTCGAAAACAACCAAGTTGTCAAAGCAAAAGTTAAATGGTATGGTTTGGGGAGTTATGCTTATCCCTATCTCTGGAAAGCAAATAAAACTGATTCTCAATATCAGGAATCGTGGGATAATCCAAGATTGCCAAAGAAACGAAAGAGTGAATCAGAGCAAAAACAGTCTATTGTTCCAAAGAAGGATAGAGGGAAAAAGATATAGATGACTTTTCCTTATAAGGCTGTAAGCCATATTTTCTTTTAGTCTTACAAATGTGATATTTAAATTAACATTTTCTTATATTTATCCAGTTTATTTCCTAAATTTGTCTTTTAAACAAAACGTGATTTGTAGAGGTGGATTTTATATCAAATTGTGTGTATAATACAAATAAGTGTGAACCATTTAATTGTAGATAATAAGGAAGAAATATAATATGGCGAAGAAAAACGGGAAGGCGGTAGAGGAACCTTTGGAGAAACAACTTTGGAAAACGGCAGATAAATTGCGGAAAAACATCGATGCTGCCGAATATAAGCATATTGCCTTGGGACTTATCTTTTTAAAATATATTTCCGATGCTTTTGAGGAGTTATATGAGAAACTGAAAGCGGAAGAAGCGAGCGGGGCAGACCCCGAAGATATTGATGAGTACAAAGCTGAAAATGTATTCTTCGTACCCAAGGAAGCACGATGGGAGTATCTGAAATCGCAGGCGAAGCAACCCACTATCGGAAAGACGGTTGATGCAGCGATGGACGCCATTGAAAAAGAAAACAGTTCTCTCAAAGGAGTGCTTCCTAAAGTCTTTGCCCGTCAAAATCTCGATCCGACTAGTTTGGGAGAGTTGATCGACTTGATAGGTAACATTGCATTGGGTGATGCGAAAGCCCGAAGTGCCGATGTGTTAGGCCATGTATTCGAGTATTTCCTTGGAGAATTTGCCCTTGCCGAAGGCAAAAAAGGAGGACAGTTCTATACCCCTCGAAGCGTTGTGGAATTGCTGGTCGAGATGCTCGAGCCTTATGAAGGTCGGGTTTTCGACCCATGCTGTGGTTCGGGAGGTATGTTTGTCCATTCCGAGAAGTTTGTAAAAGAACATCAAGGTCGGGTAGATGATATTTCTATCTATGGACAGGAAAGCAACCAGACCACTTGGCGTTTGTGCAAGATGAATCTTGCCATTCGTGGTATTGATAGCTCGCAGGTAAAGTGGAACAACGAAGGCTCTTTCCTCAATGATGCCCATAAAGATTTGAAAGCCGATTATATCATAGCCAATCCACCGTTTAATATAAGCGACTGGGGAGGAGACTTATTGCGTAAAGACGGACGTTGGCAATATGGCGTACCTCCGGTTGGAAATGCCAATTTCGCATGGTTGCAACATTTCATTTATCATCTGGCACCAAACGGACAGGCCGGTGTTGTGCTGGCAAAAGGTGCGTTGACCTCTAAAACTTCGGGTGAAGGAGAGATACGTAAGGCACTAATCGAAGCCGGATTGATAGACTGCATCGTGAATCTTCCGGCTAAATTATTTCTCAACACACAAATCCCGGCAGCACTATGGTTTCTAAGCCGTAACCGCACCAATGGGAAATTCCGAAACAGGAGTGGAGAGATACTGTTTATCGACGCACGTAATCTTGGCCATTTGATTAACCGTCGTACACGTGAACTCTCGAATGGTTCGGAGAATCCGGAGGATAATGATATTGAGAAGATAGCCGGCACTTATCATAATTGGCGCAACTCGGATGGACAATACGAAGATATAGCAGGTTTCTGTGCTTCCGTACCTGTTGCAAGAGTAAAAGAGTTGGATTATGTACTCACTCCCGGACGTTATGTCGGATTGCCCGATGAAGAGGACGATTTCAATTTTGCAGAACGATTTACTGCTCTGAAAGATGAATTGGAAGAGCAGTTGAGGGAGGAAGAGAGGCTAAACAGAATAATTGAAGAAAGTTTTGCTAAAATAAAAATCGATGAATAAGTGGAGAGAAACAGAGCTACGTAATCATATCTTGTACAAGAAAGGTTTTGCTTTTAAATCTTCATTGTATAAAAATGAAGGACGTCTAATTGTTCGAGTCTCAGACACTACACAAGATTCTATAAATATAGATACATGTGTGAAAGTTGATGAAAGCATTGCTAATCAATTGAATAGTTATGAGCTTAAGGTTGGTGATATCGTGATAATGACAGTCGGTTCTTGGCCTGACAATCCTGCATCTGTTGTAGGCAAAGTAATAAAAGTACCACAACAAGCTAACAAGGCTCTATTGAATCAGAATGCTGTTAGGATTAGAAGTAAACAGACTATAGATAAAAAATTTTTATATTATAAATTGAAATCGAAAGATTTCTCCAACTATATTGTTAATAATGCGCAAGGAAGTGCTAATCAGGCAAGTATTACTTTACAGGATATTTTTTCCTATAAATTCTCTTTGCCTAACATTGCTGAACAAAAATCAATAGCTTTTTTATTAGGTTGTTTGGATGATAAAATAGATCTACTTCGTAATCAAAATATTGTTATTGAAAAAATAGTTGAGGCAGTTTTTAGAAAATGGTTCTTTGAGGATGTGAAAGATGAGTGGATAGAGACTGTATTGAGATCTTTTATCCAGCCTAAGAAAGGGGTGAATTTAACCAGAAAAGAAGCTAAGCCTGGAAAATTTCCCGTTGTGGCAGGTGGACTCGAGCCTTCGTGTTTTCATAATGAATCTAATACGAAATCCCCTGTTATAACAATAAGTGCCTCTGGAGCAAATGCGGGATTTATTAAATTATATCATAGACAAGTTTGGGCCTCAGATTCCTCATATATTGATGAAACCATAACACCTTATATTTATTTCTTTTATATATTTTTGAAGATAAATCAAAATACATTATTTGATAAGCAAGAAGGTAGTGCTCAACCTCATATATATCCATCTCATATAATGGAACTGAAAATTTTAGATTATCCTATATCTAAGATTGAGGAATATAACAACTATGTTAGGCCATATTTTGATAAAATGAGATTGAATCAACATCAAATTACTACTCTCGCTTCTATTCGTGATTTATTATTGCCGAAGTTGATGAATGGGGAGGTAAGAATTGAATAATATGAAAAAGCTAAAGAGTGTAATTGAACAGTATGGTCGCTGGGCGGAATATTCCATGTATGCGGATAGAATAGAAGCTCATATTGATTCAGACTTTAGCTTGTGCGTTGAGAATTCAAAGTCTTTAATCGAAGGTATATCTAAACAGATTTGTAAAGAAAAGAATGTGCTACTTTCGGGAGATGAGAGTTTTAATAAACTAGTTAAAACAGCCTTTGATGCTGTCGGATATAAAAAAGATGATTGTATTAATATTATTGGAGGATCACTTTCAGCAATAGCGCATCAATTAGGGAATTTAAGAACTGCTATTGGAGCTACTTCACATGGAATGACAAGTGAAGAATTGAGAGGTCGGAATGACTCTTTAGATTCTATGACAAAAGACTTTTTGGTTGATTCCATTGAAATTATAGGTTGTTTCCTGATTCGAAACTTTGAAAATGAAAATCCGAGGATTCCAACTCTTTCTGAAGGAGAGTTCTTTTCTTATGATGAAGCTCAAGATTTTAATGAGTTTTGGGATGAACTGTTTGGGGACTTTGAGATGGGGGATTATTCTTATACTGCAAGTGAAATTTTATACAATGTTGATAATGAAGCTTATATGAACGAGTATAAAGGGTTCAAGGAGGATCGAGAATTAGAGTATGATTAGAAAGATTGGTCTATATTTTCTTTCGTTGTGGTTGTTGTTTCTACTTATAATTATTATTACAGTAGATATACCTATTTATAGAGGTAATGACTGGGTATTCGTTGGGTTTGGATATTTATTAACTCATAATATCGTTCCTGTAATATGTATTGTAGCTCTTATTATTGGAGGTCTTTCCTATTATGATTTTAATCATCAAATAGCAGGTACACCTGAATTGTCTTTTGAAATCACAGCGATTGAAAATATAAATTACGAGCATCTTACCTTTCTAACCACTTATATAGTTCCCTTAGTTTGCTTTAATTTCGATAGCGTTCGTTACGAAATTGTATTGGCGATTCTGCTTGTAGTGATGGGGGCAATATATATTAGAACAGATTTATTTTATGCTAATCCTACATTGGCTATTTTGAAGTTTAGGATTTATAGAGTGTCTGGTAGTTTCAGAAATGATAAAATAAGGGTTGGTATAGTTCTAATCTGCAGAGATAAGTTAAAATTAAATGATAAAGTTAGATATATCAAAATAGACGAGAGAATTTATTACGCGTATAAAAATAGCCCACATGAATAAAGCAGAGTTAAATCAGTCATTAGAATTTTTGAATAACCCGGAAGGAGAGTTACAAATCGTTGTGTATGCCTTATTTGAAGAGCATGTTGTAAAAAAGTTGGATATAAAATTGGATGATCTTCCTCCGGTACGACAAATGTTTGTTGATTCTGTGGATAGGACTGTAATTGATAGAGAAGGACTTACTGTAATACCTCTCTCTACAGCAGACGAAAGAGGGAATTGTTTCTATGAATATGATTTAGAGTTGCCAGATGAATTGCAAGTATTAGAGTCTGTTATAGGAAATGATGGATTGGAAATTTTCAATTTTAATGAAGATACTTTTGCTAATATTGAGGCTTTGATAATAGTTCTTGCTGATGATGATAATGAACTATCAATGTATAAGAAAATATCTCCTGTGGAGATATTAGGTCGTGGAGGCTATATATTGTGGAAATCAAATCAAAGGCTTGAACGTTTTGATAAGCAACTACTGAGAATCAGTCCTACTTTTCAGGTTCTTCGAGTTGATGGTAGAGTTATTATACTAAATTTGGATGCTGTTGAGAAAAGTTTTGGTTTCCATGATGTTATAACAAGAGAAGCTACGATAGGGTTGGAAGCTATTCAAGAAATTGGAATTGTAAGTAATATTGAAGTGCTGGAGGAGCTTGTTCATAATGTGAGTTTTGCTAGAAAATTAACAAGGATAGCAAGAGATTCACCTGTAATTAGGAATAATATACCGAATGCTAATATTATCGCATTTTCAAGAACACATCCAGCTGTAAGAAATAAGATGAGGTATACATCCGACGGGACTCAATTTGCGTTAGATACAAAAGTATCAAAGGATTTATTCATTAAATTATTGAATGATGACTTTTTAACTTCTGAGCTCACAAGGCTTTATTATGACAGCCTTGCAAAAGATAGTATTGAGAACGAAGTGGAACCAGAAGTAAATTAGTGAAAAATAAATTAGAATGAGTACAATGAATGATCTTGCTGAAAAATACAGACTAAGAGTAAAAAAGTACCTTGAGTTAGAAAATGTGAGTGTGTTGGCAGGTGCCGGAACAAGTTTTCACTTAGGGGCACCTGTTATAAGAACAATTCCTTCTGAATTGAAAAGTCAATGCAAAGATGAGATAACAAAATATTTTGGAGAAGGAGCTGACCCTTCATATGAAGATTTATTTAACTGTTTGCAAGCGGATCGATATATTGGACATAAGAGAGGTATATGTGTTTGCGAAATAAATAGATCTATAGCAAAAATGCAGAAATGGTTGTTTGAGAATTGTAATACGCAGAAAACCGAAATTCATTCTTTATATCAAACTGATATTAAGTTGAAAAAGAATAGATATCACTATCATGAGGCTTTTTTAAAGAAATTGCTCCAACGTCCCAATAACTTGAAACGGGCAAATCTGTTTACTACAAATTATGACATGGCCTTTGATTATGCACTTGATAATCTTGGCGTTCATTATATAAATGGTTTTATGGGTGTACATAACCGTTGTTTTAGACCTGAAGTCTATGATTATGATCTCTACTATCCGGGACAGAGTGTAACAGGAAAAGTTCATAGAGCAGAGAAAGTAATACGATATTATAAAGTCCATGGCTCCTTATCATGGCTCTCAACAAAGCCTTCCGTTTCCAATACATATGGGATAAAAGAAATTCCACTCAATGATGAGTTTAAACCCGATGACAATAATGAGATAATGATATACCCATGTGTAAGTAAGAAATCATTCACTTTGGATTTACCTTATTCTGAACTATTCCGTCAATTTTCTCAAGCGATAAATCGACCTCAATCTGTTTTGTTTTGTATTGGGTATTCGTTTTATGATGAACATATCAACGATATTATAAAACAGGCTTTGTCTATTCCTTCTTTTACACTAATAATCGCAAATTATTCGCCAACTGTAGATAGTGAATCTGAGATTGAGAAATTAAGAGAACTTGGAGATAAACGAATAATTATTTTAGAGCCAGACAATACAGACCTATCCACATTTGTAGGTTTTGTTGAGAATGTAATGCCGGATTTATATGAGGAAGAAGAATTAGAATCTATTGCGGAAACAATGGGTAGGTTATATCCTGAAAGATTGTCCAAACCGATAACTGAAGTTGAAGAACTGCTATTTGCAACAGAAGAAAACTCAAATACAGAAGAACTCAATGACGACACAAAATAGAATAATAGGGAGAGTTTTATCCGTCGACAATTTTCGAGTATTTATTAGAATCGAAGAAAATCTACGAGGAGCCTATAAAAGTGGAATTAGTGATATTTACGAAGTAGCTCGTATTAATTCGTATTTAATTATCCCAGTAGGCTCTGACAGAATTGTAGCTTTAATCACTCGTGTTACAATGAAAGAGGAGATGGAACTTGATAAAAATACAACGACCATATCTTTACCAACATCGGCTCGATATATTTCGGCAACTATGTTAGGAACAATTGCAAAGAAAGGAGACAACGAGAAGTTTATTCAAGGAGTCTATAATTTCCCAACATTAGATAATCCTGTTTGGTATGTAACAGAAAAAGACCTAAGGCACATTTTTGATGATAAACAAGAGATTGAAAAAATAGATTTCGAAAAGGATTTTTATTTACCTATTGGCACATCTCCGTCCTTTTCAGATTATAAAGTCAAAATTTGTCCTGATCAATTCTTTGTAAAGCATGCTGCAATTTTAGGAAATACAGGTTCTGGAAAATCTTGTACATTTACTTCTATAATTAGGAATTTATTTCGGTATAACTACAGAGATCAAGAACTTGAAAATGCACATTTTGTGATTTTTGATACCAATGGAGAGTACCGAGAAGCCTTTCTTCCTACAAAGAATATTTTTGATTCGTTAAACCTCACAACTCAGAAAGAACTAAAGCTAATTAATGCATATTATTATGGGGGAGAAGAAAAAGTAAGGGTGCCATATTGGTTAATGAACTGGGAGGATTTTAAGGTATTACTTCGACCAAGTGATGGAACTCAAGCACCTATATTAAATAGAGCTATTGGCTTGGCAAAGAATGATGTTGAGAGTGTTGAAATACGGGCACATTCAACGATTTATATTCAGTCGATACAAGACATAACTATGCAATTACAAGTTCCTGCCGATGAATATTGGAAAATAAAAAATTATGTTGATCTTATAACAGATTTAGAGTCAGGGGATATTGTGTTAAATAGTGGCGAGAAGTTGAATGATATCCTCTCTAAAATTCCTAATAGGGATGGTACCAGTTATCAAAAAGTAAAACCTAGTGAAATTGATGATATTGTTTCCAAATTAACCCATTTTGTGAGAAAAATGGAAGAGGAAAATACAACCTATCAGATTACGAGTGAACAAAATATTGACTTACCCATTTGGTTCTCTTATCAGGATTTATGTAAAAAATTTATTGACGCAGCAATTTCTCAAGAAAGCACAAGCAATAATAGAATTGCAGAGTTTGTGTCAACTTTACGCTTGCGAATGAACAGTTTCTTGAACGATAAACGCATGGCTATTCCATTAATGCTTAAAGATACAGAGATTATAAACAGAGAAATACTTCCGGAATTTATTGCATTTTTATTAGGAGACTTTAATCGTTTTTTTACAAAAGATAAAGAGCATTTTATTGAAAAATACAATAAAGAATCTTGTGTTCATGATCGTAATAAAACCAATCAAATAACTATAGTAGATGTTTCTCAATTACCATTTGAGGTTTTAGAAACTGTTACGGCTCTACTAGGAAGGATAATTTTGGAGTTTGTTTCTTATTTTACTCCTGTAAATAGAGGAAAATATCCGATCGTAATCGTATTAGAAGAAGCGCAAAATTATATAGCAGAGAATAAAGACTCTGTTGCGAAAACTGTTTTTGAGAGAATTGCGAGAGAAGGTCGTAAATATGGTATCTCTCTTATTGTATGTAGTCAACGACCCTCTGAATTATCAAAAACAGTCCTGTCTCAATGTAACTCTTTCATCGTACATAGACTACAAAACCCCGAAGATCAAAAGTATATAAGAGGCTTAATCTCAAGTGCCAATGCGGATATTCTGGATCAATTACCAGTTATTCCTCAACAGCATGCAATAATAACAGGAGATTGTGTTAGAACACCAATTCAAGTGAGAATTGATGATGTAAATCCAACACCCAATAGTCATAATCCTAAATATATTGAACGATGGTTGACAGATTTAGAGGTTCCTTATGAGGAAACATGCAATCGTTGGCTTAATAAAGGAGTAGGAGAATTATAATCTGAATTTTTTAATTTCATATAGAAGGGGGCGTCTTAGCATTTTTTTGTTACGGTATTATCGAGTGCAGAGTTCCATAATCGGTTCTCAAATACTATGACTTGAAAAGAAATCGGATTTAGAAGAAAAATAAAAACTCCAAGACTGAAATAAGAATTTCATATTGACTAAAAAACTGTACATTTGCAGTATGTTATATTACAGGAGAAAAATAGTATTGGCTTTACTGGAAGTGTTTGACGGACAATTGACGGCAAAGAGTTTGCAGAAGCATCTGTTTCTGTTTACCCGTGCGCAGTCGGTTAAAGCGTTCGATTTTATACCTTATCGTTACGGTTGTTTCTCGTTTCAAGCTGATCAGGATTTGTCCACGATGGCGAAATATGGTTATCTTGAAATATCCGAGCATCAGAGTGGCAGATTTATAAAGCTAAAACAAAACGGTGAATATCTGGAAATGCTTGATAAATCTGACCGTCAGGCGTTACTCGATATAAAAGCAGAATTTGGCTCGATGACCCAAACCAATTTAATACGCTATACTTATCAAAAATATCCTTATTTTGCCATCAATAGCTCAATTGCCAATGAGTTGCTGACGAAAGATGAATTAGCCCGAGTAGAAAAGCAGAAACGCACGTTCACAGAGTCCCAGTTGTTTAGTATCGGTTACGAGGGCATCACGCTTGAGACATATATAAACAAGTTGATAGTAAATGATGTGCACGTCTTATGTGATGTGCGCAAAAATGCTTTCAGTCAGAAATTCGGATTTTCGAAAAGCCAGTTGCAAAAAGCTTGTACGGGTGTTGCTATTCGCTATATGCATATACCGGAATTGGGTATAGAATCAGAAAAACGGCAGGAATTGCATTCGCAAGCCGATTATGATTGTCTGTTCGAGAACTACGAGAAAACAACGCTGAAAAAAAATAAAGAGGCGCTATTAAAAATACGGACGCTGATTGAAACATATGGCCGGGTGGCTGTTACCTGTTTCGAAAAAAATCCGCATCAGTGCCATCGTACACACGTTGCCAATGCATTGATGCAGTTACCCGATATTGGCTATTCGTTTAAACTCTTGTAGACCATGGCATTGACTAAAGTCCTCATTACCGTCAAAACATATCCAACCTTATCGGAGAAATACGATGAGTTGGTCTGTACCGTTGGTTTTAGGGAAGATGGTTCATGGATTCGCATTTTCCCGGTACCATTCCGTAAACTTGATTATCAGAATCAATTCGAGAAATGGCAATGGATAGAAATCGATTTGGTGAAAAATACGTCCGACTTTCGACCTGAAAGTTATCGGCCAACGGATTTGGATAGAGAAATCCGTATGCTCGATAAGATTGATACCAAAGGTGATTGGGCCAAAAGAAAACTACATATCGGCGATACGATTTGGGATAATATGACTGAGTTGATAGCCGCTGCGAAAGACCCGAATGCAAGAACATCATTGGCCATTGTAAAACCCAAAGAGATTCTTGATTTTGTATGGAGACCTTGTGAACGGGAATGGGATAAGCAGAAGATGGACAAAGTTATTGCCAACAAAGCACAGGGGAGCTTATTCGATGAGGAAGAAACCCGGTTGGTTTTTAAAGTGGTGAAGAAATTACCGTATGAATTCTCTTACATTTTTACCACTGAAGATGGTAAAACAAGAACCCTAATGATTGAGGATTGGGAATTGGGAGCATTATACTGGAATTGTCTTAAGAACGCAAAAGGAGATGAAGAGGAAGCCTGTCGAAAGGTGAAAGAGAAATATTTGGACTATATGTGGGGGCAACGTGATTTGCATTTTTTCATGGGAACAACCAAAGTGTTTCATAATGTTTCGCCCAATCCTTTTATCATCATAGGTACATTCTATCCTCCTAAAGTTGATACGCAACAGTTGTCATTATTTTAAAGCTTATGACCCGAATCACCGAATCCCATATAGAGGAGTTTGCCATAGAATTGCTGGAAAGGCAGGGCTATGAATATATCTATGCTCCGAATATTGCTCCCGATGGTGAAACGCCCGAGCGAGAGAGTTACGAACAGGTGGTATTGATTGACCGTCTTCGTCGTGCAGTCAAACGCATTAACCCGACTATCCCTACAGAGCAGCAGGAAGAGGCCATGCGGGAAATTCAGCGTATAGCATCATCCGAATTGATCTCGAATAACGAGACTTTCCATCGCTATTTGACGGAGGGTATTCCGGTAAGCTACCAACAAGACGGTAGCGACCGTGGTGATCTGGTCTGGCTGGTTGATTTTCAGGATCCGTTGAACAATAATTTCGTGGTTAGTAATCAGTTTACAGTCATCGAGAATAACCACAACAAGCGTCCTGACGTTTTACTGTTTGTGAATGGTCTACCTTTGGTCTTGGTTGAGCTGAAAAATGCCACGGACGAAAATGCTACCGTGAATGCTGCCTTTCGACAAATGGAGACTTATAAGTCGCAGATTCCTTCACTATTTACGTATAATGCCTTGCTGATCATTTCGGATGGATTAGAGGCAAAGGCCGGATCTCTTTCGGCAGGATTAAGCCGTTTCCTGGCATGGAAGTCAGCCGATGGTGAGACGGAGGCATCTCATCTGGTCAGCCAGCTCGAAACGATGATTACCGGGATGCTGAATAAAGAAACGCTGCTTGATTTGATTCGCCATTTCATCGTTTTCGAGAAAACAAAGCGTGAAGATGTGGAGAGAGGAACTGTCACCATAGAGACAGTGAAAAAGATTGCGGCTTATCATCAATATTATGCAGTAAACCGTGCCGTTGAATCTACCCTTAGGGCATCCGGTTATATAAAGGAAAAACAGGAAATCGGCATTATTGAGCCTCCCGAGAATTATGATTTGCCGGGAGTAAATCAACAGTCCGTAGGAGACAGAAAGGGTGGGGTTGTCTGGCATACGCAGGGTAGTGGAAAATCATTATCGATGGTGTTTTATACGGGAAAGATGGTGCTTGCCATGGACAATCCGACCATCGTGGTAATTACCGACCGGAATGATCTGGACGACCAGTTATTCGATACCTTTGCCGCTTCAAAACAATTATTGCGCCAAACACCGGTACAAGCCGAAAGTCGTGCCGATCTACGGGATTTATTAAAAGTGGCTTCCGGCGGTATCGTGTTTACCACTATTCAGAAATTCAATCCGGAGGAAGGGAACGTATATGACTTGCTTTCCGACCGTGAAAATATTATCGTGATTGCTGACGAAGCACATCGCACGCAATATGGATTCAAGGCTAAGACGGTAGATGAAAAGAACGAAGCAGGTGATGTTATTGGCAAAAAAACAGTATATGGATTTGCCAAATATATGCGGGATGCTTTGCCCAATGCTACCTATTTGGGTTTTACGGGTACTCCCATCGAACATACGGATGTAAACACACCGGCAGTATTCGGAAATTATGTTGATATTTACGATATTGCACAGGCGGTGGAAGATGGGGCGACTGTCCGTATATATTACGAAAGCCGACTGGCAAAGGTAAATCTTAGCGAGGAGGGGCGGCAATTAGTCGAAACCCTCGATGATGAACTGGAACAGGAGGACTTGACCGATACGCAAAAAGCAATTGCGAAATGGACGCAGTTAGAAGCGCTTGTCGGTAGCGAGAACCGGATCAAGAAAATCGCCAATGATATTGTCAATCATTTCGAAGAACGTCAGGCTGTTTTTGAGGGCAAGGGGATGATTGTTACAATGAGCAGGCGCATTGCGGCGGATTTATATGATGCAATCATTGCAATAAGACCCAAATGGCACTCGGGGGAGTTGAACAAAGGGGTGATCAAGGTGGTAATGACGACAAATTCTTCGGATGGAGCAAAGATTGCAAAGCATCATACCACGAAAGAACAACGGCGCAGGTTAGCAGAGCGAATGAAATCTCCGGACGATGAATTGAAATTGGTGATCGTCCGGGATATGTGGCTTACCGGCTTTGACGCTCCCAGCATGCATACGTTATATATCGACAAACCGATGAAGGGGCATAACCTGATGCAGGCGATAGCGCGTGTTAATCGGGTGTACAAGGATAAGCCGGGTGGTTTGGTGGTGGATTACCTCGGTATTGCTTCGGATTTGAAAAAAGCGCTGTCGTTTTATTCTGATTCGGGAGGTAAAGGTGATCCTGCCATAGCGCAAGAGCAGGCTGTCTCGTTGATGCTTGAGAAGTTGGAGGTCATATCCAATATGCTTCATGGCTTCTCTTATGAAGATTATTTTGAAGCGGATACTTCGAAGAAATTAAGCACCATCCTTGCCGCCGAAGAGTTTATCTTAGGCCTCAATGACGGTAAGAAGCGTTTTATAAACGAAGTCACTGCCCTGTCCAGAGCATTCGCCATTGCCATTCCGCATGATGAGGCGATGGATGCAAAAGATGAAGTAGCCTTTTTCCAGGCGGTGAAAGTACGGCTTGTCAAATTCGACAATACCGGTTCAGGGCGTACCAACGAGGAGTTGGAAACAACGATCCGTCAGGTAATAGATAAAGCCTTGGTAAGTGAACAGGTCATTGATATCTTCGATGCAGCCGGGCTTAAAAAGCCGGATATATCTATCTTGTCGGAGGAGTTCCTGTTGGAGTTGAAAAACATGGAACACAAGAATATTGCGCTTGAAGTCCTGAAAAAACTACTCAACGACGAGATAAAAAATCGAGCGAAGAAGAATCTGGTAAAGAGTAGGTCATTGTTGGAAATGCTTGAAAATTCCATCAAGAAATATCACAATAAAATTCTTACTGCCGCAGAAGTAATCGAAGAACTGATTGAATTAAGTCAAGAAATTATCGCCATAGATAATGAAGCCAATGAGATGGGGCTGACTGATTTTGAATATGCTTTCTATACCGCTGTTGCCGATAATGACAGTGCCCGGGAATTGATGCAGAAAGATAAGTTAAGGGAATTGGCAGTTGTACTTACGGAGACGATCCGTCAAAATGCTTCTATCGACTGGACGATAAAAGAAAACGTGAAGGCAAAACTGAAAGTTGCCGTCAAGCGGTTACTGAGAAGATACGGATATCCGCCCGATATGCAAATGTTGGCCACTGAAACGGTGTTAAGGCAGGCGGAAATGATTGCCGAAGAATTGACGAGAAATAAATGATGTGGTATGGTCATCAAAGAAATCATAAAACAAACCGAAGGCAGGCGGTTAGAGTTCAAGGAAACTCTTCCTGAGAATGCAGATTTGGCAAATACCATCATTGCCTTTGCAAATGATGCCGGAGGAGAGCTGTATATTGGTATTCGGAATAATCCGAGAGAAATTGTAGGACTTCCGGAGGAAGAGCTTGTGAAAATTGAGGAGCAGATCAGCAATATTATATTTGATCGGTGCTATCCGGCAATTCTGCCGGACACCACATTTCTGACGGAGGAAGACAAGCATATTATAAGGGTAACGGTGTATCGTGGTAGTGCGTTGCCTTATTATCGGAAAGACAAAGGAAAACTGAAAGGAACTTATATTCGGGTTGGTTCATCTAATCGATTGGCAGATGAGGAAATCATAGCGGAATTGGAGCGTAGGAAACGAAACATATCATTCGATAGTGAGCTGGTGATGAATAAGCCTGCAAGTGAGTTAAACATTGAGGATTTCAAGCAGGAATATCAGGAGAAAACCGGAGAATCTCTGGATCCGCAAGCCCTTCGTAAGTTGGAACTTCTCAAAAAGGTGAATGGAACGGAATATCCGACGAATGCTTTGGTCTTATTCTCTGATGATGACCTTCGTCGTTCTCTGTTTCCTTTTGTCAAGGTGGAATGTGCAAGATTCAAAGGTATTACTTCGGAGGAATTTATCGATCAGAAGAGCATTTTAACCAATATCGCTACACAAGCGGAGGAAGCCTATAATTTTGTGTTGCGTCATATAAACAAAGGTGCTGTTGTGGAAGGCGTTTATACCGTTTCCCGTTGGGAATATCCGGTAAAGGCGATAAGAGAAACCATCCGAAATGCCGTGGTTCATAGGGATCTGTCCCTTTCCGGAAAAGATATTAAAGTGGCTATTTATGACGATATGGTCGAGATAACAAGCCCAGGACTTTTGCCTCCTTCTATTGATTATGCAGCTATGGAAAGCCGACAGAGCGATGCCCGTAACAAAGTCATAGCACCTGTTTTCAAACGAATGGGAATTATTGATCAATGGGGAAATGGATTGAAGCTCATCGCCGATGAATTGAAGGAATATCCTCAAATCGAATTCCGTTGGAAGGAAACGGGATTATCGTTTCAGGTGCAGTTTGTGAAACTAGATTATGCTGCGCAGCAAGAGTTGCAGCAAGACCCACGGCAAGAGTTAGGGCTAGAGCTGGGGCAAGAGCAACAGCGGGAGTTACAGCGGGAGTTACAGCGGGAGTTAACTAATGCAACTATGTATTCAGATGTGCTTTATAAAATAGTTGAAGTTCCATTGTCTCGGAAGGAAATATCAGAAGCTTTTGGTCAGAAGCAAGTTTCAGGACAACTAGATAAAATATTGTCAAAACTCGCAGATGATAAGCTTATAGAACATACAATCCCTGAAATTAAAAATCATCCGAATCAGAAACTTCGTATAACAAAACGAGGAATGGTCTTTTTAGAGTTGCTGAAGAAGTAAGTTCAAAATATTTAGTTACCTTTGTGAGGTAGTTCATTGACATAATTGCAGAAGGTTGAAAATCACCGAAGAAATCACGGTGGCAATTCGTGGGCGTGGATTTTCAGACTTTGCTAACATATTGGTCGGACGTTGATTGGCCTTTTGGTTCATATTCCGTCCATACCGTAGTAACGGGTGTAAATCAAGTAATTGCGAGATTTACACCCTTTTTTTACACTCCAAAATGTGAAACTGGACGTTTTATTTTTTGATTAAATTATCAGATTTCGCGGACATTGTCCGCGAAATCTTTTTAATAGACTTCTTTATCGCTATCCGTTCATTTTTTTCATGATTGCAATAGAATCGGGCAGTTTAGAGGCGAAACCCCATTCATTGTCGTACCATGCAACTATTTTAACGAAAGTAGGGCTTAGCATAATCCCGGCCTTTTCATCGAAAATAGCGGTGTTCGGATTGCCGATCATATCAGATGAGACCACTTCATCGTCTGTGTATGCCAGATAGCCTTTTAAAGAACCTTCCGAAGCCTCTTTCATGGCTTTGCATATTTCGTTATAAGTCGTGGGTGTAGACAAACGTGCTGTCAGGTCTACTACAGAAACATCGAGGGTAGGAACGCGAAACGACATTCCTGTAAGTTTACCGTTCAGTTCCGGTATAACTTTTCCTACTGCTTTTGCGGCACCTGTGGTTGAAGGAATGATATTACCCATAGCGGCACGTCCTCCCCGCCAGTCTTTCATCGACGGGCCATCTACCGTTTTTTGAGTAGCTGTTGTCGAATGTATGGTACTCATCAAAGCCTCTTCTATGCCAAACTTATCATTCAACACTTTTGCTACCAATGCCAGACAGTTAGTTGTGCAAGAGGCGTTTGAAACGAATTGCGTCCCTTTGACATATTTGTCGTCATTTACTCCCGGAACAAACATAGGTGTATCGTCCTTAGACGGACCTGACATAACCACGTATTTAGCACCTGCGGCAATATGTCCTTGCGCTTTTTCTTTTGTAAGGAACAATCCTGTAGATTCTACTATATACTCGGCTCCTATCTCATTCCACTTCAGATTAGCCGGATCTCTTTCCGACGTTACCCTTATCGTATTGCCGTTTACAATCAACTTGCCGTCTTTAATTTCAATAACTCCGTCAAATTGACCATGAATACTGTCATATTTGAGCATATAAGCTATGTATTCAATATCTATCAGATCGTTGACCCCTACTATTTGTATATCATCTCTGCTTTGAGCAGCACGAAATACCAAACGCCCGATGCGTCCGAAACCGTTAATACCTACTTTAATAGCATTCATAATAAATTGTTTTTTAAGTGATAAAATATTTCGTTTTCTTCTCTATTACAAAGATACATTATAATACTGTTGTCCGAAATGACAAAAAATATGTAATTCCTGCCAAAAAGAATAGGTCATAAGGAAATAATATCTACTTTTAAGAAATCAAAATTCAAAGACATCAAAAGGGTAAAAGAGATCTGAATAAAATATAAGTCATACAATTCAAAATAGTTTCTACTTATTGAAACAAATGATAAATGAATAAACAGTCACAAATAAAGCATATCGTATTCTTAGTTCCGCCAAATACTACTTTACTGACTACGGTAGGCCCATTAGAGGTGTTTACCAAGGCAATAGAACTGCTCGGATCGGTGTGGGGCAATGAAGGTTTCACTTATCAGACGCATGTAGTGTCTATGGATAAGGGAAAGCAGATAGAGACATCGTCCGGTTTGCCGATAGTGAGTGAAGGTTCTTATACTGGAATAGATTATCCGATCGATACGATTCTTGTAACAGGATTGGCGCGTTATCTCGATCCTGATCAAAAAGCGGAGATGTTAAAATGGTTGAAAAGCCAATCCGGGAATATCCGCCGGATATGTTCGGTATGTTCCGGTGCTTTCGTCCTTGCCGAAGCAGGTCTGCTTGATGGAAAGAGAGCAACGGCCCACTGGGCAAAAAACGAGGAGTTGGCACAAGCCTTTCCTTCAATAGATGTTCAGATAGCCCGTATTTTTATTAAAGATGGGAATATCTACACCGCTGCGGGAATTACTTCGGGTATGGATCTGGCATTGGTGTTAATAGAGGAAGATCTCGGCCAGTCTTTCGCTTTGAATGTTGCACGATGGCTGGTTTTATATCTGAAACGTCCGGGAAATCAATCCCAGTTCAATACTTATCTGGACTGTAAAAAGATAGGACACCCTACTATACGGAAAGTGTGCGAATGGATATTGGAACATTTGCGTGAAGATATTACGGTCGAAGGCTTGGCGGAACAGGCCGCGATGAGTCCTCGTAACTTTGCCCGTGTTTTTGTGCGGGTATTACGGGTTACTCCCGCAAAATTCATTAATAAACTACGGGTGGAAAATGCCGGCCAGCATCTGATCGAAACACAATTGTCTCTCGATGAGATCGCTTATCACTGCGGGCTGAAAACAAGCGAGAACCTGCGCCGCCAGTTCCTCAATTTCTTTGAGGTTACACCCGCTCAGTACCGGAAGAGTTTTCAATCTTCACTATATGATGCATTGAGTGAAGTGTGAAAGATAATCCGGTAAGCGGGAGCCTTGCGGAGCCTGATGCACAGTTTTTATATTTCAGATGTCTTATTGCGGTAATTGTCATGCATAGCCAAAACAACACACACTTATATCCAATAGAAAACGCAGGTGCGTTGGAGAACCGATTTCGGAGAGTATTGCAAAACCCCGGGAGAAAATTGAAAAAATATATACGGGAAGGTATGACTGTCCTTGATTTAGGTTGTGGGACAGATTTTTTACGCTTGAAACGGCAAGACTAGTTGGCGAAAAAGGAAAAGTCATTACGGCCGAAAATATTCTTTAGCAGAACTGTTGTCATGAAACGGGCATGATAACTATTCGCCACAAGAATATTTGATTTTGCCTTGCTTATCTTATGGGTTAAGTCAGTTATTTGGCGTAAAGGTCGCCATTATTTTTTCTCCAATATATCACGGACGTTTTAGGTAACCAGCCAATTGATTTTATGGATCGGGAATATGGTTGGCTACATGACTTCAATACCTGTATCGGAAATACTCACATGACAATTTTCATAAAAGTACTTGTGCTGCATAAAGTTGGAAAGGCGGAAATAAAAAATCTTATTTCCTATCTTTCAACAACTGTTCCAGAAGAGTATTTTTCTCTTTCTCCAACTCAAGCATCCGTTCGTAGAGGGTTGTTTTCTCATTGAACAATTCAATCAGCCGGTCAACAGGGTCAGGGTTATTATGAAAATCACCAACATTATAAATGCCAGCCATACTGCCTTTCTCAAAAGTATTATTTTCAATAATAAAAGTCACCGGATCTTCTTCCAGTTCTCTGATCAGTTCTGGAGCTACGTTTAATGCTTTGGCAAATTTATCAATTACCTCATCTTCCAACTCTTTTTTCTGTTCGCAATTGGAGATTCGTGCCTGGGTGGTTCCCATCATATCAGCCAGGACTTCCTGTTTGATTCCTAAGGTATGACGGATGCGCTTTATAGCGTGCCCGTGATGTGTGTTTTTTAAAGTCCCTTCTTTTGTTTCCATTTTTTATCTGTCTTCGGTGTTATAGAACAAAAATAGTGACTTTTGGTGATATACGTATAATTATATTGGGAAATTGCATAATTATACTCCGATTTTGTTCCGCTATTCACAAAAAATCTTTTTTTCTTTGTCACTATATTGTTTTTTTAGGAACGATAATTTGTCATTGATTATGACAAACATTTTGTAATGAATTGATTAATTATTAAATAAAAAGGTTGGAGTTGATAGTGAATGAAACATTCTTGTATATAAAATTTAAGTAAAAAATCATTGTATTGTTAAAAGTAAGCCTATGAAAACATAACAGATTAAAACGAATTATTATCTTTGTGCCGTTAAACTACGGTACGAAGTAATATAGCGCTTTTTTGGTCTTATCATCGAATCCGCAAAATTCAAACCAAGAGACCGAAGAATGGAAGCGCCCTTAGCAATAAGGGCGTGGACATTGTTGTATTCTCTTGGGAAGGCCCTTGCGGAGCCTGATGATAGGAATAGACAATCGTCCGCGCCTCTTTTTTTATGTCCCCGTATATACTTTAGGGCAAATCGAATAAGATTTTAAATGCCTGATTACGGTAGCCTTATTCCACCATAGATAGAATATCTATTTATTCTCCGCACGAACGATTGTCTAATACCGTACCGGGTTTCAGTTACCTGCGAACTCTTTCCTCTCTCAGCCGGCTTTAGCCGGAAATCCCTGTTTCATTTTTCAATAAATGCCGACAAACATTTGCCGTTGCCACGGATCAGATTCACTGTCGGGCAATAAGGATGATACAATATATCCTTATCCGTATTTAATTTTAATCGCATGAATAAAACAATGAAAATCATTCAATCGCCCCAATGGGGCAGGGTAGGGCTATCCCTTACCATTCAGTTCATTTCTGTTTTTATATTATTGGGCACATTCAACGGTTTTGCCGGCAACTACGTTCCCGATCCGCAAACTTCTTTTGACGTACAACAGCAAAAGAAAAGGGTTTCGGGAATCGTAACGGAGGCTAATGGCGAAGTGATCATCGGAGCCAACGTGGTGGAAAAAGGTACGACAAACGGTACCGTAACCGATATCGACGGACGTTTTTCCCTCAACATAGAAAGTGAGGGCGTACTCCTGATCTCCTATATAGGTTATCTGATGCAGGAAGTCCCTGCGGCCGGTGAAAGTGTTTTTAACATTGTCCTACAGGAAGATACCAAAACATTGGACGAACTAGTGGTAATAGGGTACGGAACGATGCGGAAAAAAGACCTGACCGGTTCCGTGATCCAGATCCGTCCGGAAAATATCGCGAACGAAAATCCAAAGACGGTGCAGGACATTCTACGAGGTACTCCGGGTTTACAGGTGGGCTATGACGCTTCTGCCAAAGGTGGGGGTACGCTGATGCTCCGCGGACAGAATTCGGTCTATACTTCCAGTAATCACAATAATCCCTTGCTTATCCTCGACGGAATGCAGTTCTATGGGGAGCTTTCGGAAATCAATCCCGATGATATCGCCCAGATCGACATACTGAAGGATGCTTCCGCGGCAGCCATTTATGGAGCCAAGGCGGCAAGCGGGGTTATCATCATTATGACCAAAAAGGGCACCCAGGGTAAGCCGCTTGTGAATGTGACCACAAATGTGGGCATGACAGGGTTAAGTACTTATCGTAACCGTTTCGATCCCGGAGATTATCTGCAACACCGTCAGGATTGGTATGAGAAAAATACGTACGGGGTAAATGAGGAAACCGGCCTCTATGAAATTTACCAGACTGGCGTTTACGCCAATCAACCGGGTTATTATACACATCCGGGTCAACTGTCCGGTATTTCCCTTGATGAATGGCGGGGATACACCACCAACGATTCCGGGGAATCCGATTTGAGTATCTGGGGGCGACGGCTCGGATTCCAGGGGAATGTACTTGCCAACCTGCTGGCCGGTAAAACCGTTAATTGGAAAGAACACACGTACCGTACGGGTTTCAATCAGGATTATAACGTCAGCGTAAGTGGCGCCGGCGACAAGGTAAATTACTATTTGTCATTGGGCTATTTAAAAAACCAGGGCGTGCTGGTAAGTGATGAATACCAGGCCGTCCGCGCCAATATGAAACTTAATGCCACAGTAAACAGTTGGTTCGAAGTAGGCGCTAATATAAATTTCCAGGATCGGTCGGATGGTAGTATCGGAATAGATGAAGACCAGAATATGCGTAACAGTCCTTATGCTGATTACGCCGATGAAGAGGGCAATCCGTTGCAGTATCCCCTGAGTTCCGAATACAGCCAGAGAGGCTACAACTACGACTTTCAAAGGCAGTACCTGGAACTGGAGAAAGGTTACACGGTATTCAATTCTATCATAAACGCCAAAATAACCTTGCCTTACCATATTACCTATACATTCAATGCTTCGCCCCGCTACCAGTATTTTTATGATCGCTATTTCATGTCGGCCGATCTGCCGGGATCCGATCCTGCAGCCCGTGGAGTGAATCGTGAACAGGCCAAGCGTTTTGACTGGTCGCTCAACAATACCGTCAATTGGGACTATACGTTCAATGACAGGCATCACGTCATGGTTACACTGGTGCAGGAAGCGGAACAGCGCCAATATTGGCAGGATCGTATTGAAGCCCGTAATATGCAACCTACCGATGCGTTAGGATTTCACAACACCAAAAACAGCACCAAAGAGAACAGTTCTTATTCGAGCGAAGATACGCATCAAACAGCTGATGCCTTGCTGGCTCGTTTGTTTTATGCCTACGACAGCCGCTATATGCTCACAGGCTCTATTCGCCGGGACGGGTATTCCGCTTTCGGGTCATCCAATCCCCATGCTACTTTCCCATCCATAGCAGGGGCCTGGACTTTTTCCAACGAAGCATTCTTCCCATGGAACAACATAATGAATAACGGAAAAATCCGTGTCTCTTATGGTAAGAACGGCAACCGGTCGCTGTCCAGTCCTTATCTGGCATTGGCCAACCTGTATGAAGGGGCAGGGAAGATGCAGGGTTATATCAATCCAAGCGGTGAACTGGAACTATACCGTTATTTAATGGCGAACCGGATGGCGAATCCTACGCTGCAATGGGAGAAAACCGCGTCATGGAACATCGCGCTTGATTTTGGTTTCCTCAATGACCGCATATCGGGAGCTATTGAATATTACAACAAGAGCACGCATGATATGATCATGAACCAGCGTCTACCTGAGTTTACAGGATTCGCCAGCATCACCACCAACCTGGGACAGGTGGACAACCGGGGGATTGAGCTTTCGTTATACACCACCAATATCCGGAACGATATATTGGAATGGAATACTTCATTCGGCCTCTCGTATAACAAGAATGAGATAAAGCATTTGTATTACGAGTATGAAGATGTGCTGGATGCTGATGGAAATGTAACAGGTACAAAAGAAAGCGATGACCTGACAAATGGTTGGTTTATCGGACAACCCATCAATATGATCTGGAATTACCGCGTGACCGGGATCTGGCAGAAAGACGAGTGGGAAGAAGCGGCAAGATACGGTCAGAAGCCGGGGGATCCGAAAGTGGCCAACAATTACACGGCCGATGATGTCGTCAATGCCGACGGTACGGTGACTCCTGTATATAACGACAATGACAAGGAATTTCTGGGACAAACAACGCCGCCTTTCCATTGGTCGTTGCGGAATGAGTTTATACTGCGGAAGAACCTCAGCCTCTCATTCAATATCTATTCGTATAAGGGACATAAAAGCCTATCGACGAATTATCTCAATAACGATGATGACGGGGGGCGCCTGGCTTACGCCGTGGCAAATATGCGGGCAAAGGAATACTGGACGATCGATAACCCGACGGATAAATATGCGCGGATCGAGGCCCAGGGCCCTACAGGAGCTTCCAGTCCGGGAAAATTGTACGATCGTTCGTTTATTCGTCTTGAGAATATTTCGGTAGGTTATACACTCCCTAAGCAAATAACCCGGAAATGGGATATAGAGACTGTCAAAGTTTACGGTACTGTCCGCAATGTCGCCGTATGGGCGAAAGATTGGGAGTACGGGGATCCCGAAACCGGCAGTTGGGCCTCACGTATTTACACATTGGGGTTGAATCTGACTTTTTAATCTCTGATAGAAACAAATATGAAACGAGCATGATAATTGTTCTCACACAAGAACATGATTAAAAGCGAGTTCCATATGATACATTTGAAAATCAATAGTTTTAATCATATGAAAAAAATACAACAAAAATTGAATCATATATATCTTTTCCTCTTTCTAGGGATCATCGTTTTATTGGGCGGATGTTCGGATGACTTTCTCAACCCGAAACCGCTGTCCTTCTACGAACCGGGCGCTACCTTCACGACCGAATCGGGGCTGATGGCTGCCA
>WPCJ01051172.1_pt1 | contig 28358 bp, 32 predicted proteins | sample 5399831 | NCBI WGS metagenome assembly WPCJ01 (sample SAMN12869470, study PRJNA574797) | sludge metagenome | isolation source: wastewater treatment of pH10 | place: China:Beijing | collected 2019-05-20 | reverse complement strand
GCCGCGGCGCGCCGGCGCGCCGACCCGCAGGCGGCGGTCGAGCAGCGACATGGTGCCGCCCGCCATCATGACGAGCCCACCACCCCAGATAAGGGTGACGAAGGGCTTCCACCACAGGCGCACGACCAGTCCGCCCTCGGTCTGCTCGCCAATGGAAACATAGAGCTGGCTGAAGCCGAGCGTGCTGATGCCGGCCTCGGTCGTGTTCATCTGGCGCACGGGATAGAAGCGCCGAGACGACCAGATTTCCCGCCTCACCTCGCCGGCCGGACCGAGCAGCGAGAAATGCGCCCTCTCGTCATTGTAGTTCGGCCCGCGAACCGGTGTGAGGTTGTCGAAACGCACCCGCTTGCCTGACAATTCAGTGACCTGCCCCGGCTTCATGGTCAGCACGCTTTCGGTGCCGAAGCTGGTCGCGCCCACCAGCCCGAGCACCGTCAGGCCGAGACCGAGATGGGCAAGCGCGGTTCCGAACACGGAGCGCGGCAGGCCGATGAAGCGCCTGACCATGACCGAAGGTCGCGCATGGCCGACGCCGGCCTTGATCGCCAGATCGGTCAACGCGCCCAGAACCAGCCAGACGGCCAGGCCGACACCGAATGCGGCAAACGCCGAGGAGCCGTCGATCAGGAAAGCCGTCACCAGCGCAGCGACAAGGGCCGCGCCGAAGGCGAACATCAGCCGCTGCGCGGCGGCCAGTACATCGCCGCGCTTCCACGCCAGCAACGGCCCGAACGGCACCAGAAGCAGCAGCGGCACCATCAGCGGAATGAAGGTAAGGTTGAAGAAGGGCGGGCCGACCGAAATCTTGTCGCCCGCCATGGCCTCGACCAGCAGCGGATAAAGCGTGCCGATGAACACTGTCGCCGTCGCCGTGGTCAGGAACAGGTTGTTCAGCACCAGCGCACCCTCGCGCGAGATCGGCTGGAACAGGCCTCCCTGCGTCAGCGACGGCGCACGCAGGGCAAACAGCGCCAGCGATCCGCCGATGAACAGCATCAGGATACAGAGGATGAAAAAGCCGCGCGACGGATCAGTCGCGAAGGCATGGACGGATGTGAGCACGCCGGAGCGCACGAGGAAAGTGCCAAGCAGCGACAGGGAAAAAGTGAGTATCGCCAACAGCAGCGTCCAGATCTTCAACGCCGACCGCTTTTCCATGACGATGGCCGAATGCAGCAGGGCGGTGCCTGCCAGCCACGGCATGAAAGAAGCGTTCTCGACCGGATCCCAGAACCAGAAGCCGCCCCAGCCAAGCTCGTAATAGGCCCAATAGGAACCCATGGCGATGCCGCCGGTGAGGAACACCCAGGCCACCAGCGTCCATGGCCGCACCCAGCGCGCCCAGGCCGCGTCGATGCGTCCCTCGATCAGCGCCGCCACGGAAAAGGCGAAGCAGATGGAGAAGCCGACATAACCGAGATAGAGCAGCGGCGGATGCACGGCGAGGCCGATGTCCTGGAGGATGGGGTTGAGGTCCCGTCCCTCGATCGGCGCCGGCGAAAGGCGGGTGAACGGGTTGGATGTGATGAGGATGAAGAGGAAGAAGGCAACCCCGATGGAGCCTTGCACGGCCAGCACCGTGGCCTTCAGGCTGGCCGGCAGATTGTTGCCGAACAGCGCCACCAGCGCGCCGAAGAAGGCCAGGATCAGAACCCAGAGCAGCATCGAGCCCTCATGGTTGCCCCACACGCCGGTGACCTTGTAGAGCATCGGTTTCAGCGAGTGGGAATTTTCCCAGACATTCTGAAGCGAAAAGTCCGACTGGGCATAGGCCAGCGTCAGAATGGCGAAAGACAGCGCCGTGAAGGCGAAGCCGGCCAGCGTGACGGGAACGGCGACGCCCATCATGCGCTCATCGTGCAGACGCGCGCCGATCAGCGGAACCGTCATCTGCACCAGCCCGAGGGTCAGTGCCAGAACCAGCGCGAAGTGCCCGATCTCAACCATGATGCGGCCTATTCATCGGAATCCTCCTGCCACACGCCCTTTTCCTTCAGGCTGTCGGCGACTTCCTTGGGCATGTAGTTCTCGTCGTGCTTGGCCAGCACGCTGTCGGCGACGAAGCCGCCGTCGGCCCCGAACGCGCCCTCCGTGATGACCCCTTGCTCCTCGCGGAACAGGTCGGGGAGGATGCCCTTGTAGGTCACCTTCACGGTCTCATCGGTGTCGGTGACGCCGAACGTGACCATCGCATCCTGGCCGCGAACGATCGACCCCTTTTCAACGAGCCCGCCAAGACGGATGCGCTGGCCGGGCTGCACATCGGCGGTCGCAAGATCGCCCGGCATGTAGAAATAGGAGGCCTTCTGGCCCAGCGCGACGAAGGTCAGTGCGGTTGCGGCACCCAGGAAAGCCAATCCTCCGACAATGACAGCTAGCCGTTTCTGCTTGCGGGTCATGATGCCTATTCCATCATTTTCAGGCCATTCGATGAAGCGAAGGCAATGAGCGTGCGCGCCTGTTCGCTGTTCGCTCCGAATACCGAGATCGCTCGGCTCAGCGCATCGCGCGCCTTTGTCTCGTCCCCCAGAACCAGATGCGAGCGGATGAGCTGCTTCCAGCCTTCCTCGTCCTTCGGGTTCTGGCGCAACCGCTCGTCCAGCCGCTCCACCATGCCGGCGATCATCCCGGCACGGTCCTCGCTCGACATCGAGGCCGCCGCTTCCATTTCTTCCTCGCTGGGCGCCCGCGCGACCGGCGCCTGGCCAGCCTGTGCAATCGCCTGCTCGGCCGCGGCGCGCCATGGCGAATCCTCGGGCAGATCCTCGCGCATGCGCGTCCAGGCCGCCACCGCCTCATCCACGCGCCCATCCTGCGCGGAGGCCATGGCCAGGAAGAAACGGGCCTTGGGGCTGGCAGGATCCTGCTTCAAGGCGGCATCGAACGCTGCGCGCGCCTGCGCCTCGATCTTGCCGCCGGAAGCGTTCACCATGGCCTCGCCGAGCCCCTCCTGGCGAGCGGCATTCGGGCCGAGCAGCTTGATGGCGTTGTCATAGGCGCGCGCCGCATCGGCAAAGCGCTGCATGCGCATGTAGATCGGCGCCAGAACGTCCCAGCCCCTGCCGTCCGACGGATTGGCCGCCAGATGCGCTTCCGCCCGGGCAACGAGTTCGTCGACGGTGCTGTCTGCCGGGTTCTTCGCCAGTCGTTCGGCAAGTGGTTGGGAAGGCAGGTCGGGCGAGCCGAGGCGGGCATAGACACCCCAGCTGATCAACGGCACCGCCAGCACGGCGATGATGGAAACAAGGCGCAAGGTGGAAGACGAGGCGCCGCCGGCGTTCCCCTCGTCCTTTCCGCCATCGCCGAGACGCAGGATCCGGCGTCCGATCTCGGCACGCGCCTGCTCGGCTTCAGTAGGCTGGATCAGCCCGCGCGCGAGGTCGCGGTCCAGCTCCGAAAGCTGGTCGCGGTAGACCTCGAGATCGTGCGCACTGTCCGCGGTGGCGGATTTGGGTCGTGCCGCGAGAGGCAGCAGAACCGCCAGACTCGCGCCCAAAGTCAAGACAGCGGCAATCACCCAGAACAACATGCTGCCTAAATAGCCTTGGCATCGCTGGCTGCCAACATGGCGGGCCTGCGACCCTTTGACGATTCTTCGTGAAGATCCGCCCGGAGGCCGCTCAGGTCAGCGGCGTCCAGCTTCCATCCGGATTGCGGCAGGCCGTTCCACGGGCGCTGACCCCGGCGCCGCCGGCGTAGACCGTATGCGTGTATTGCCGGCAATCCTGCGACCCGACCCGATAGGGCTGCGCCGCAACGACTTCGCCGTAACGATTGGCCTGGCTGCCTTTCCAGGTCACCGGCTGGCCGCTGGCCGTATATTCAAGCGCCCTGTATTCCGCCTCGAGGCCGCTGCGCCTTTCGCTGCCGCTCAAGCCGGAGCCGATCGGGCCGCTGACGAGACCGCCGCCCATGGACGAAATCACCGTCGATGAAAGCTGTCCTCCCGGCTGGGTGGTGCTTCCTGCTGTCGCACCCCTCCCAAGACCGGTCGTGCCGCAGCCCGCAAGCATCAGAGACCCTGCCACCAGAACCAGACGAACGCTCATTTCATCCCCTGCCCGTTACCGCCGCATTTTCCGGACATTGCCAGCGCTAATGCTCCTCTTTGGCCGAAATTTGATCTGTCGGACCGACGCCCGTCATTCGATGCTCCTCAACTGGACCACGGCTTTCAAGCCGCCCAGCGCTCCACGTTCCAGGCGCAGCCTTCCGCCATATTCATTGACCAGATCGGTCACGATAGCCAGCCCAAGACCGGTGCCGGGCTTGCTTTCGTCCAGCCGCCGGCCCCGCTTCAGCGCCTCGCGCGCCTTGTCCTCGGGAATTCCCGGTCCGTCGTCCTCGATAGCGATCTCGAACACATCCGGCTCGCCCTCCACCTCCGGCAGCGGCGCCACCGATATGGCCACCCGGCCCTTGCCCCATTTCATCGCGTTTTCGAGCAGATTGCCCAGCATCTCCTCGAGGTCCTCGCGCTCGCCGGCAAATATGATCTCGTCCTCCGGCAGGGCAACCGACAGTTTCATGTTGGGGTTCAGCTTGCCGATCACCCTGGCAAGGCGCTCCACCAGCGGCTTGACGGGGGTGCGATAGACCACGCTGTCGCGCTGGGCGGCCACGCGCGCTCGTTGCAGATAGTGCTCAACCTGTTGCTGCATGGAGGCCGCCTGCTCGGTGATCAGCCTGCCTTTGGTGCCGCCCAAAGCGCGGCCCTCGTTGAGCAGCACGGCCAGCGGCGTCTTGAGCGAATGGGCGAGATTGCCGACCTGGGTACGCGAACGCTCGACGATGCGCCGGTTGTTCTCGATGAGCGCATTGGTCTCGTTGGCAAGGGGCTCGATCTCGGCCGGGAAACGGCCGTCCAGACGATGGGCGGTGCCTTCGCGCACCATGGCGAGTGCATTGCGCACACGCCGCAGCGGTTGAAGGCCATAAAGAATGGCAGCGGCGTTGATGGCGATCATGCCAAGGCCGAACAGCGACAGATAGATGAGCAGGCGGCGCTGGAATGCGCCGATCTCCTGCTCAAGCTCGCTTTCATTGCCCATCACGCGAAAGCGCGCGACGCGGTTGCGGGTATCGAGCACAAACTCACTCTCGAACACCGCCAATCGCTCGCCGGCCAGGCCGTCGGCAAAATAACTGCGTTGGAATTCGGTGTTGAAAGGCACTTCCGTCGGGCTTGGCGAGGGAATGGCTCCCGTCATCGATGACGAGCGCAACCCGCCCGTGATCCCGGAGGAGGCCGGCTCCACCGCCCAGTACCAGCCGGATTGCGGCTCGGCGAAGCGAAGATCGCCGAGATCGGGCGCGCCTGTCAGCACCCCGTTGTCGGAAATGCCGACCGAGCCGATCAGGTTGAACAAGTGCGCCGAGAGCAGGCTGTCGAATCCGCGTTCGCTCGCCTGCCTGTAGAGGGTGGTGATCAGCGTGAAGACGACGACCTGCGCCAGTATCGCCCATATGGTCGAGAAGGCGATGACGCGGAAAGTAAGCGACCGTGGCCACAGCCGCACTCGGCCCAGCCTGCCCAGACGTCTGGCGGAGCGCGAAGACGGATTTGCGGCCAGCTTCTGCGAGTTCAAGCCTCCGGCTCACGAATACGGTAACCCATGCCACGCACGGTTTCGATGAGATCGATGCCGAGCTTCTTGCGCAGACGCCCCACGAACACTTCGATCGTATTGGAATCGCGGTCGAAATCCTGGTCGTAAAGATGCTCGACCAGCTCGGTGCGGGAAACGACTTCGCCCATATGGTGCATCAGATAGGCCAGAAGCCGGAATTCGAGCGACGTCAGTTTCAGCGGCACCCCGTCCACATCGGCCTTCGAGGACTTGGTGTCGAGGCGGAGCGGGCCACAGACCAGCTCCGAGGAGGCATGGCCGGCAGCGCGCCGGATGAGCGCGCGAAGCCGGGCCAGCACCTCTTCGATGTGAAAGGGCTTGGCCACATAGTCGTCGGCGCCGGCATCTATGCCGGCCACCTTGTCGCTCCAGCGATCGCGCGCGGTCAGCATCAGTACCGGCATCTTGCGGCCGTCGCGGCGCCAGCGCTCGACCACGCTGATGCCGTCCATCTGCGGCAGGCCGATATCGAGGACCACGGCGTCATATGGCTCCGTATCGCCGAGGAAGTGTCCTTCCTCCCCGTCATAGGCCTTGTCCACCACATAGCCGGCATCGACCAGGGCGTCGGAGATCTGCCTGTTCAGATCCTGGTCATCCTCGACGACGAGCACACGCATAAGAACGATCCTGCCGATAGCGGCCAGTCGGCCAAAGTCCTGTCAGATATAAAGCGATTCCGGTGCCATTCAAACGCGGGGCGAATCAGCCCTTCGGCACCACGACTTCGGTGCGGCGCGGCCGTTCTCCGTCCTTGCCCGGAACCAGCACGACGATGACGCACACCGCCTGCCCGCCTCGGTTGGCCTCGGACGCCCTGGCCAGCGTGCCTCCATTCTGCGCGGCGACCTGCTGCCCGATCGAATAGCAGTCGGCAGCGGCCGCCGGCGGCGCCAGCACAGCGCAGGCGCAAAGCGCCAGCATTGTCGACCTGATCGTGTTTCGTAGCTTTTCCATGTTCGCCGTTCTAACTTGCCATGGCTGAACGTGAAATGAATACTGGCCGCACTGCCTATCTCTCCCCCAATCAGGCATCGCATGTCCGGCACCCTGCCTCGACGGAGGGGCCGCGGGCGATCCTAGCCTATCCTGTCCTTTGCAGACAACCTGCCAAGAATGGCGATCAGGGCGGCAACGGCACTCACGCCCTGCAGCAAGGTATCGGTAATCAAGGCGCCGTCCGCCGCATCGACCGGCAGGCCCACCATGCCGGCCGCGCCGGTCACCACCGCGACGACGGAGGCCCATATGGTGCGCGAGAGATACCAGGGTTTGGTTGCCGTCATCAGCCATTCCTTTCCTATGTAGCTGTTAAAAAAGACGCAGCAGGGCAGTTCCCGGAAGCCCCCATCCGGTCGGCCCGCCGAACTGCCGCACCGTCACATCGAGCGCCTCGGGACGTGTTCCGAAATCCGCGAACATGAGATTCCCGGAATAGAGCCAGCGCGACTCCGCTACCGTGACCGTGCGCCGCACCTGCTCATCTGCGCCGGCAATCTCAAGCCGGTACTCTTCGCGCTCTTCACCAAGCGGGATATCGGGCGCATCCCAGCCATCGGCATCGAGCCGGCCGCGACGAATCCACGACAGCAGCACATCATTCTCGACGCGCTGCGCTTTGAAGTGCACCGGCGGCAGCGGCAATTGCGCCCGCAGGCCGCCGACATGCCGGCCTATGGCAAAATGGAGATCGGATATGTCCATCCCCGTCGGCCCGACCTGCCAGTTGAGTTCGAGCCCGATTTCACTGGCACCGAGACCGGCCGGCACCACCGCCTCGTCGAGAATGACGAAGTCCGAACCAGGCGGCGCGCCGTACGCCATGGCGTCGACGGTTCCCAATTGTCCCCGCAGCAATTCCGACAGACGCCATTTCTGCGGCTGGATCTCCTCGGCTCGCCGGAACTGGAGCACTTCCCACATGCCCGCCGCCGAACGGACGGCGGCGGCATTGGCGCCGTTGAGCATTTGCAACAGGCTCACACTTTGCGCGTCCGCGTCGAACAGTTCGACCTCGATCGATCCGCCGCGGGAAAGCCTGGCTTCGAAACCCGGCTGAAGCGGTTCGAGCAATTGCCCCACCGATGCCGGCCGTGTCACCAGTTGCCGGGATGCAAAACCTTCCCCCTCCGGCGAGGCCAACACGATCTGGCTGCGCCACGGCTTTTGCCATACGGCCACGCGGAACTGGTCCGTCGGCTGGGTCCCGCCTGCGCCTGCCGGCAGGTCGAGGAACAGGACATGCGGCTGCCCCGCCACCAGCGAGGGCGGGCCCGCCGCCGGCAGCACCATTTCACGCCAGGGGCTCGGTGCCGTGCTGACGATCTGCCGCGCCTCGACCTTACGCGTGATTCCGTCCTCGGTGCCGGTCACCAGGAAATCGGAGGCCGAGCCGGACGAAGGCAGCCGCACCACCGCGCCGGGCACGATATCTGCGCTCGGTTGCGGCACCGCGAAGGATACGGTCTCGCGCTGATACCAGACGCGTTTCAGCCAATCCTCCAGCAACGCACCGGCATGCCCCGGTTCAAGCACACCAGGAAAATTGGTCACCTGCTGGCGCGAGCCTACCGCCCCTGCCCGTGCGCGTCGGACGGCCGCCGCCTGATAGTCGCTCGCCGGATTGATGAAATTGAGCAGGGCTTCGGCCGGCAGTTGATGATCCGGATTGCGGATCGTTTCCAGCGTGGCCGCCTCGTCTTCGACAACCAGCTCGTCCACATCGAGCACAGGTTTCCGGTTTACCCCCGCGCGCTCGATGACCAGCCGGCCGGCCTCCTCGCGAGCACTGAGATCGAACAGGTCAGCAAGCGGTTCGAGCGCCGCCCGCGCCGTCGTCGGATCGGAAATCACATAGCCATGCACGGAACCGTCGATGTCCCCGACAATGGCGTCCGCATAGCCGTGATCCTCAAGGATCGCGGCAATGAGCGCCGCCACGTCGGGGTTGGCCAGCCGTCCGTTCAGCCAATGGCCACGGCTCCAATGGCCGCCATCCGACCACAGATCGGTCCGTTGCGGAAAGGCCGGAAAAGGTCGTGTATCCCAGGCCCAAAGATAGGTCCGCTGGCAGTCCACCATGCGGCCGCCATAGACCGGCGAAAGCGGGTTTTCCGCCCCGGCGAAATCGGCGGAGGACGGGTCCCAGTGCGCCAAATGGGCTTGAAGGAAACGGCTTTGCGCCAGATCGGAGCGCCCCTCGGTCGAGAAATAGGGCGTCGAGTTTTCCGCCGACTTCGGGTCCGGGAACACGTTCGGCTGGTTCGGTCCCTTGTCCACTGCCGGGCATCCAAGCTCCGTGAACCAGATCGGCTTGCCCTTCGGCACCCAGGCTGTCGGAACCGGTTTCTCGACACCGCCCGCCCGGTCGAAATGCTGGTTGGACCACCAGTTCGCAATATCCTTGTAGCGGAATACCCAGGGCTTGCCATGCGCGCCGTCGGCAATCGGCACCCGCGCGCGTGCCTCCCGCGCCTCGGCATCGGGATAGTACCAGTCGAAGCCCTCGCCGCTGGCGATGCCAACCCGTAGGCCTCGCAAATCATAAGGGCCGGCAAATCCGTCCGGATTGCCGGCCCCATAGTCCGCATCGCGCCAGTCGGAAAGCGGCATGTAGTTGTCGATGCCGACCGCATCGATGGCCGGATGCGCCCACAGCGGATCGAGATGGAAGAACACGTCGCCGGAACCGTCGGCCGGGTGATAGCCGAAATATTCGCTCCAGTCGGCGCCGTAGCTGATGCGCGTTGCCGACCCGACGACCGCCCGCACATCCGTCGCCAGCAAGCCAAGCTGCTCCACGAAAGGAAAGGCATCGGCCTCGTCGCGCAAGGTGGTGAGGCCGCGCAACTCGCTGCCGAGCAGGAAGGCGTCCACGCCCCCGGCGCGGGCGGCCAGATGCGCATAGTGGAGAACAAAGCGCCGATAGCCCCAGTCGGCCCCGCCATTGAAAGAGATCGTGTCGCCAGCAGGAAAGAATTGCGTCCGCTGCGCCGTCCCGCAGAACGACGTGACCTGTGCCCTCGCCGCCGCCGTCCGGTCCGTGGTGCCCGGCCGAAAAGGTGCCGGATCGCAGGTGATACGCCCCCGCCATGGATAGGCAGGCTGATGTGCCTCGCCATAGGGATCGGGCAGCATGTTCCCCGCCGGGACATCCATCATCACAAAGGGATTGAGCGTCACCTTGAGTCCGCGTGCCTTGATCTCGGCAATGGCCTCCATCACGCTCCGGTCCGAGGGAGTGCCGCCATAAGCCGGCCCACCGTCATGTTGGGAGACAACCCTGGCATTCGGCCTCGAAAGACCCGACACGCGCCAGTCAGCGGAAAACGAGCCGCCGGCGCTGGTCGTCGTCATCGGCCGGACCGTGCACGCACCGGCCCGCAGATCGTCGCCAAACCAGGCGACGACCAGCGCCACATGCTTCAGGTTCGGGCAGGTCTGCTGCAATTCGTCCAGCGAGGCTTCGAGATCGGTTCCGGCAAACAGCACATTGCGGTTCACGTAGCGCTCGTCGCCCGGACGCCTGCGGCTGGTCACGGGCCTGGTCGAGAGCCCGTATTCCGTCGCGCCCGGTAGCAGCGCCACGGCCTGGACGGCCCGGTGCAGCCGGCCCACCGGCCGGATCACCTCGAATTGCAATTGCGGAATGCGATTGCCGTAGTCGCCGATATACAGGCGCTCGACCACCACATAGGCAGTGCCGCGATAGGCCGGCGCATTGCCTACCCCCTGCCTTGCCTCGATCAACGGGTCCGGGAGCTGGGTCTCGCTGCCGTTGTAGACCCTCAACTGCACCGTTTCACGGTCGATCTCGCGCCCGTCCGCCCAGATGCGCCTGATGCCCGCGATCTCGCCCTCGCACAGCAGGAAGGCGGCATTGGCATAGTAGGAATATTCGGTGACTTTCGGGCCCATCTTGCCCTGACGCCGGGTCGAGCGGCTCTCCTCGAACCGGGTCGCCCAGATCAGCGTGCCACCCAGCCGCGCGGTCCCGTAAAGGCGCGGGATCGGCGCACCCTCTTCCGCGCCGAACGGGCGCGCGTGGGCCAGTCGCGGCCCCTCGATGCGTTGCGTGCCGTTGATCAGCGCACGGTCGAGCGCATAGCCGGCCATGGCGCCGATGGCCGAGCCGATCGCACCGCCGACGGTGCCGAGGAAGCCGCCCAGATAGGCTCCGGCCGCCTGCAACAGGATGGTCGCCATGAAATGCTCCGGCTGTGGTCACGTTTGGGGAAAAGCGAAGACGCCGGCGATCCGCCGGCGCCATTGCGGCACAAGGGCAGACAGGACCACCTGCCCGCCGCCCTCATAAGCATGCACGAACCGGTCTTCGGCCACGGCGATACCGGCATGTCTTGCCGGCAGATGCGGCCGCCAGCGGAAGATCAGCAGGCGGCCAGACAAGGGCGCGTCGGCACCGCATGCCTCGAAATGGCGGCGCGCGCCCGCCAGCATCACATCCTGCGTATCGACGCCGGCCCAATCGGGAGCATAGTCCTGCGGCGCCCCCAGTTCGCACCCGTAAAGCGCGCGCCACACCCCCTTCACCAGCCCGAGGCAATCGCAGCCGATCCCCTTGGCGCTCGCCTGGTGCCGGTAGGGTGTGCCGATCCATGACAGCGCCTCGGCCGCCACCCGCGCATCCATCACCGCACCACCGGGCCGCCGTCGAAGACGCCGCCATCGGTGACATAGGCATAGGCGGCGTCATTGCCGGGCAGATGCGGAAAGCCACGGAAGTTCAAGGCATTGGCGAATTTCGCCTTGCAGGTCGCGAAGGAATGGTCGCAGCCGGCCACGAGGGCAAACGCATCCCCGGCACCTATCGGCGGCCCGACGCCCGCCTGCAATGTCAACACGGCCGATACCTCGCCCGCTCGATGGTCGACGATGCGCTCCATGCGCCCCTGCCGCGCACCGCTCGTCCAGAGCAGCGTACCGAAGGAGAACCAGCCGGTCTCGATACCGCCAAGGCCGGAAACGCGCAGCATGTCCGGCCCTTCGACAGCTTCCACCGCACCCGCCCCGTTGAAAACAGGCTGGCCGAGATCGACCCCGCAACGCCCGTCGCCAAGCTCTGCATCGCATTTGCGCGTCACGTAGCGCCCGTTGGGCTGGTCAAGCCTGTGCACGAGGCTTTCCAGTTCGGCCACGAACCGCCCGTCAGCGCGGGTGATCTTGCCGACGGTCGCCGTCCTGACCAGGGCGAATTCCTCCGGCCTGCGCCAGTTGACGAGAAATGTCTCGACCGCTGCCCCGTCATAGAGACCGGCGGCAATGTCCTCGTCCCTTATGCGGTCGGAAGACAGCGCCCCTTCGATATCGACGGTATCCACGGACAGTCCGAGCGACTGGCGCGCCTCGCTGGCGCTCAGGCCGGTCTCGGGCTCGAACACGGTTCCATCGACAGCCAGGCTGCGGTCATGGTCGGTGAACCCGGTCACATGGCCGTCCTTTCGGCTCAGCCGCCAGCAATGGCATATGCTCGTCACGTCCTGCGCGAAGTGGTCGAGCAGCGACTGCGGACAGGCGCTCATGGCTGCACCTCGATCAATGGAATGGAAGGTATCTGTCCAGCCTTGAAGGCTTTGAGGCTTACCGACAGCCGGTCCGTGTCGAAGCGCACCGGCACGTCGAACTCGAAGCCTGCCGTCACCGGCTGCCCATCGGCCGGAGCCTTTCCGGCACCGAACAGAACCTCTCCCGTAGCGGCATCGAAGCTGAAATCCTGAACCGGCGCTTCCGTGCCGCCCACGGCTACGCGCAAGCTTCCGGCAACCGGCCTGTCGATGGGACGCTGGTAAGCATCCGCCCCTGCTCCATATGTCTTGATCAGCGCAAAGCGACGCGTCGCGCCGTCGCCGATGCCAAGAGCCTGATCGAGCGGCGACGGACTTTTCGTCGGCGCGCAGGATTTCATGTCGAACGGATCACGAAAGCGGAACGCATGCAGCGAACCGCGCCGCGCCTCGAAGAAGGCCAGCACCTCGTGCAGGTCCTCCAGCGACCGCAGCCCCGTGCCCGCATCGTAATGCCGGCGCGAATGGGCAAACCGTGCATTGCGCTTTTCGCGGCCGGAAGTCAGCGCCACGATTTCGTTGCGCCGCTCCGGCCCGCCAGTCGCCCCGAAGGAGACGGCAAGCGGAAACAGCACGTCATGGAAGCTTGCGAGCTCGGACACGCATCACCTCAGAAGGTTCGTGTTCCGCGAGACACCGCACGTGCGAGCATGCCGGTGATCTGCGCTTCGGATTTGCGGAACGAGGCGGCGTCCTGCGCCGTCACGTTGAAGACGACATTGACCGGCGCGCTTGCCCCGCCGGCGGCAACGCCGAGGCTGCCGTCCGCCCCGCGCCGCAGCGGCAGGATCGCCTCGCTGCCCGCCTCGCCCATGAGGCCGATCTGCCCGCCCATCGGGAAATAGGTCGGCGACGAAACCACGCCGCCGGATGCGAAGGGCACTACACCGCCCTTGGCGAAAGGCAAAGCTCCTCCCAAACCGCCCAGCAGCCCCGAGAACAGCGACCCGGCCAGCGATTGCAGCGGCTTCAGTCCTTGCGAGAGCGCCATGCCGGCCAGGTTGAGCGCCAGCCTGCGCAGCACGTCGTCCAGTTCCTTGCCGCCGACAGCCGCCTGTTTCATGGCCCCGGCCAGGTTGGCGCCGAAGCCGTCGGACAGCTTTTCCAGATTGGCGAGCGCCGTCTGGAACGGCGCGACATCGGCCTTGATGGCCACCGTCATATCTTCGGCCATGCTCTGCCTCCTTCGTCATAAGTGTCGGGAAATGCCCGCATCAGTTCCGCCAGGTCGGCGCGCCGGGGTGCAGCCTGCCGGCGCGCCGAAAACGGCCGCGCGGCCCGCTCGAACTCGATCGGCGTCATCGCCCAGAAATCTCTCGGGGAAAGCCGCAGCAGGCCGAGACCGGTCGCCATGACCTCATCCCATGGAAAGGCCGGCCCGCCCGCTGCGGCGCTCAAGGGTGCGGCGCGGCATCTCCGTTCGAAGGGCCGCCGAACGTGGTGGTCAGCAGATCGCTCACGATTGCTGCGAAGCCGGCCGCGCCGCCCGGCGCGCTCATGCGCCCGACATCCTCGTCGCTCACCGCTTCGCCGGCCCCGCGCAGGCCAGCGCCGATGATGCGGATCATGTCGAGCGCCGAAAGCCTGCCGCTGGCGAAACGCTGCACCAGCTTGCCGAGGTCGTCGGCCGCGAAGGCCGCCTCCAGTTCAGCCAGCGCGCCCAGCGTCAGGCACAGCCGGAACGACTTGCCGTCGAGTTCGGTGGCGATCTCGCCGCGTCTGCGGTTGACGCTCATGGCGTCACCGCAAAGCTGATCTGGCCCGCCGATTCCAGCGCCACCTCGAAGGTGACCTCACCGTCATGGGCGCCGGTATATTCCAGCGAAGTGATCTGGAAGGGCCCGGAGACCACGCCGAAATCCGGCACGGCAAGCTGCCAGTCCACGATAGCGCCGGCAAAGAAGCACTGCCGCATCAGCGCATCGGACTGCGCATCCTTGAAGATGCCGGAGCCGCTCACCGCCGCGCGCTGCACGCCGCTGCCGGCCAGCAGCTCGCGCCAGCGGCCGGCCGAATCCGCATCGGTCACATCCACCGTCTCGCTGTTGAAGGCGATGCGCTTGGTGCGCAGTCCGGCGACGGTGACGAAAGCGCCCTGCCCGTCGGAATCGATCTTGAGAAGAAGGTCCTTGCCCTTCTGTGCGACCATATCGGTCTCCCTGATTGCAATGGAATGGAAGCATCAGCCGGCGTCCTCGGTCACGGCGCGCAATCGCAGCAGGCCGTGATGGACGGCAATGTCGTCGTCGAACGTCACTTCCGCGAGTTCGAAGCGGAAGTTGACCAGATGCTGGCTGTCCAGAACCAGCGGCCCCTGCAAGGCGCCGCGCACGGCATCGAGGATGGCGAAGGCCTCCTTCTTGCCCTTCGCCTTCGACCAGACATGCAGCGTGACAAGATGTTCGAGACCGCGTTCGGTCGATGTGCTCCAGTCGAAGACGCTCGTCCGGCCGAAGGTCACGTAGGGAAATGTGGCATCCGTGGGCGCCCTGTCGAATATGCTGGCGCCGCCCAGCAGGGCGACAAGCGCCGCATCGCCCGTCAGCGCCTCGAACATGGTCCTTTGCAGGTCAGCGCAAGCCGCGGTCATCGCGCGCCTCCTCCGTCTCCTGCCGGCCGGGATTGCGCGGCGATGCCGGCCGGCGAAGTTCGATCCGTTCGGCCAGTTCATGCGCCTTCCAGCGCAAGGCGCGCACCAGCCCATCGAGCGTCAACGCAATGCCCATATTCATGTTCCGCCCTCCTTCACCCGGCAGACCAGGTAGCGGCCGGTCTCGTCCGGGTCGTGCACCGTCACGATTTCGAAGATCCGGCCGCCACGCTTGAACCGCATGCCGCCCTCGATGCCGGCGCGCTTGCGCAGGATGATGCGATGCGTCACCGTTTCCAGCGTCTTGTCGGCCCCGAAACGGCTTTGCGCCGCCAGGGGCTCGACATGAGCGAAAACCGTCGCGACCTCGCTCCACTGGTCGGAAAATCCACCCATACCGTCGGCCAGCGCCTCGGCCTTTTCGAGCGCCAGCTGGGTGCGCAGCGCGCCGGGGTTGAGGAACGAAGCCAGCATCTAGAGCCTCCGCGTCCGGAACGGCGCGATCAGCCGGTCATAACCGGCCGGATAGCCGACCGGCTGGTCCTTTGGACCAAAGGCGGTGCGGAATTCGTACCAATGCGCCACGAGAAGCAGCATCGCCCGGCGCAGGAGGTCGGGCACGTCGGTTCCCGCCTCGCCGAAGCCGGCGGTGAAATCGATCTCGATGCCGTTCATGGCCCGCAGCGCCGCAGGGGGCCGCGCAAACATCATGCGTGCCGGCCGCGACGCGGTATCGGCCTGATAGGTGGCCGGATCGATCAGCGAAGTTTCGCCATCCGGTCCATAGGCCGTCACCGAGAGGATTTCGCGCACGGGATGCAGCGGAATCGACACCGCGCCGCTGCACGGCCATGCGTCCAGCGCCAACCTCCAGCTCTGGTCGATCAGCGCAAGGCCGGTCGCCCGCTCGACCTCCTCGCGCGCGGCCCGGATGAGTCCCGCCAGCAGGTCATCCTCGCTGGAATGGTCGATGCGAAGATGGGCCTTCGCCTCGGCCGGCGTCACCGGCTCGGCGGAAGGCTCCACGGTTCTGATCAGCGTCATGCAATCGCCTTGTGATGGGGACAAAAAAGCGGCCCCGGCAGAGGAAACCGGGGCCGCGTCGGCAGTTACGTCGCGCGGGTGTGGCTTAAGCCGTGCCGAACTTGATCAGCTTGATGGCGTCAAAATCCTGCACCCCGCCGCCGACGCGCTTGGTCGTGTAGAACAGCACATAGGGCTTGGCGGAATAGGGATCGCGCAGCACGCGCACCCCGGCGCGATCGACCACCAGATAGCCGCGTCCGAAATCGCCGAACGCGATCGGCGTGGTGTCGGGGCCGATGTCCGGCATGTCCTCGGCCTCGACCAGCGGGAAGCCCATCAGCATGGCGTTCTGGCCGGGGCCGGCCGGCGGCTGCCAGATATAGTTGCCGTCGCCGTCCTTCAGCTTGCGGATCGCCGCCTGCGTCTTGCGGTTCATCACCCAGTGCGCATTCTGGCGATAACCCGCCTTCAGCGCATAGACGGTGTCGATCAGGATGTCGGATTCGTCATCGGCCGCGAAAGCGCCGTCCACGCCGGTCAACGTGTAACCGATGGAGCCCCACGCCCAGGAGGTCTCGGCAACCTTGGTGTACTCGAGAAAGCCCTTCGGCTTGTTCGTGCCGTCGCCGGATACGAACGCCGCCCCTTCCTGCTCGGCGAAGGCGGCCTCGACCTCAGCCGAGATCCATTGGTCGAGATCGACGATCGCGTCCTCCAGCAGCGTCGCGGTCGCGGCCGGCATGGCGTAAAGCTCCATGGTCGGGAACTGCAATTCCGCCAGCGTCGCCGTGTTGGTCTGCGGGCGCGCCGCCGTTTCCGCCACCCAGCCGGCTGCCGGGCCGTTGACCGCGAACGGCTTCTTCAGCACGGCGGACGACACCTGCCGCACCGAGGCGATGGCCCGGATCGGCGAAATCGCGGCAAGCCGCTTGCCGATTGCGGCCTCCGTCTCCGCCGGCACCAGATAGCCGCCGTCCTGGCCCGAGCCGTAGGACATGGCCTTGGTGTCGAGCGCGCGCAGATGGCGATCGTCGCCGCTGCGCATATAGGCATCGAAGGCTTGGCTGTGCTCCGAAGCCAGCGGCGCATGTTCGCGGTCCAGCACCGGCCGTGCTCGCTTCAGGGACAACCGGTCGATGGCCCGCTTCTGTTCGTCCAGCGTCTGGGAAATGCGCTCCACCTTCTCGGTGGTCACCACATCGGCACCGAAGCGGCGTTCCATCTCGGCCAGCTTCTCGTCATTGCTTTCCTTGAAGGCCTCGAAGGTGGACATGAACTCGCCGAAGGCGTCCTTCAGGTCCAGATAGTCGCCGCTCAACGACTTGGTTTCGAGCGGCTGGGCAGGTTGCGATGCATTCATAGAGAACGTCCTTTCGGGTTGATGATGCTTATGGCGTGGCGGATCGCCTTGGTGAGGTGGCGCACGCCGCCCTCGTCGGCAGCGCGCGGCTTGCGGCGCTTCGCCTTTACGGTTTCGACACGGGCGGCCGGCTGCATGGGAAAGGTCACCACCGAGATTTCCCACAGGTCGGCCTCCAGTATGCGGCGGGTGCCGCTGGCCGCGTCGCGCCTCGCGCGCACGGCCTTGAAGCCTATGGAGAGGCCGTCCAGCGCGCCGCTGCGCAGCAGCGCCAGCACCTCATCGGCGCGCTGGACGCCAGGTGTGAGCCGGCCCCGCACGAACAGGCCGCGCCGGTCCTCCCGGATTTCGGTCCACACCCCGATCGGCTGCGCCGCGTCATGCTGGTAGAGCATGCGGATGCCGGAAACCTTCCGGCGGCGCAGCGACTTGGCGAAAGCGCCGGGCTCCACCACGTCCTTGCCGAGGTCGACCACGCCGAACAGGCTGGCATAGCCGGAGAAACTGCCGTCCGGCTCGACCTCGTCGACGGTAAGCTCGACGAATTTGCGCTCATAGCGCAGGGCAGACGCGTCAGTTTTCATCGTCGTCGCCTCCCGTTTGCCTGCGGGCCAACCGGCCGGGGCGATACTGGCCCAGAAGCTTGAGCACGAAACCCAGCGCCCACCAGGCGCACAGGCTCGTCAGCGCCGATCCCATCAGCATCATTTCGGAGGAACCGATCCGCTCCTCGATGCCGAGGTCGGTCACGACCTTCAGGCCGGCGGTGCCGCCGAACACCAGGCCGCACATCACGCCGACGATGAAGCGCGATGCCGCTTCCCGCCGCCCCTGCGGCAATATGTAGACCAGCGATGCGGCCGAACCGGCGATTGCGCCGGCCCCCTTTGCCGCCCACAGCCAGCTTCCCTGCGACATGTTGGTCATGACAGGTCTCCTTCCTCGTCATCCGCGGCGCGGCTGGTAGCCGACTGCCTCGCGTTTTTCATCGTCCGTCAGGAAGGAAGCGGCCTCCAGGCGTGCCCACAGCGCATCGCGGTCGCTGGTCAGTCCGTCGACCCGGTCGGCGTCGTACCAGAGCCTCAGGCCGTCTCCGAAGACCGGTGCTATCCACGCCGAGAGGTCCTTGGCGGTGCGCGCCACCAGCGGCAGCACGGTCAACCGGTAGAAGGCCCGGTTCGCTTCCTGATAATTCGCATAGGTGTTGTCGCCCGGAATGCCCAGCAGCATGGGCGGCACGCCGAAGGCCAGCGCGATGTCGCGGCTGGCCGAATGCTTGGCCTCGACGAAGTCCATGTCGCGCGGCGTCAGCCCCATCGCCTTCCAGTCGAGCCCGCCTTCCAGCAGCAGCGGCCGGCCGGCACGGTTGGCGCCCGCATAGCCCTGCTCCAGTTCGGCCTTCAGCCGGTCGAACTGCTCGTCGGTCAGGTTGCCGCCTTCCTTCGGCGCATAGACCAGCGCACCCGAAGGCCGGGCGGAATTGTCCAGCAGCGCCTTGTTCCAGCGTCCGGCCGCATTGTGCGTATCGAGCGCCATCAGCGCCGCCTCCAGCGGCGGGAAGCCGTAGTGGTCCTCCAGCGGATGGAACAGCGTCAGATGCACCGCGCCGCCGGCATCGAGCACAACCCGCCGCTTTGCAGCACCCTCGCGATGATCCAGCGCCACCGGCCAGCCGGCGGCATCCGTCGCCACGGTCACCCGGTCGGGGCGCAGGAGATGCAGTTCGCGCGCGTCCGCGCCTGCTTCCACCAGCTCGACATAGGCGTTGCCGGCAAGCAGCAGATGCCCATAGAGCGCTTCCAGAAAGGTCGCGCCGGCCTGCCGCTGGTTCGGCCGCTCCAGAAGATCCAGCAGCGGATGCGCCTCGATCTCCTTGGCCCCGGCATAAAGCAGCCAGGGGATGCTGGCCGCCGATTCGGCGATCAGCCGCACCGCGCGGTGCACGATCGGGTTGCGCATGAAGCCCTCCCGGGCCAGCGTCGCATAATCGCGCCGCGTCCAGTTCGCCTCGCCCTGCGCATGAAAGGCGATGAAGCCGGATGGTCCGGCTTCCTTGCGTTCAAGGCGCGCGCCGCCATTCCCCGCGCTTCGGGGCCAGGGCCATTTCCAAGCCATTGCTGATCCTGTCGGTTAAAGAAAATCGCGGATGCGCGGGGCCGGACCCCGGCCGGACAACAGTTCTGTGATCGCCCAGACCAGCGCATCCATGCGGTCGGGCGAGCGGCCACCGGGCAAACCGTCCGGGCCGAAATCGCACATTTCGTCTTCCAGTTCGGGAAAGCGGCCGGCATGGCGCACCCTGCCCTGCTGGTAGAGTGCCGCCACCGGCTCGGCCCGCAGCCATTTTCCACGGCTCGCCCGCACCGGCTTTACCGGCACGGCGGGGTCCACGGTATGCAGCACCGCCGTCGCCATCTCGCCGCCCTGGTTCACTTCCACCACGATGCAATCCGCCTCAAGCCGGTGAAACAGGGCAATGGCCTTCGCTGCCCATTGCCGGGGCTTGGCCGCCCGCACCGTCTCGTCGGCCAGAACAACCGCAAAACCCTGCGCATCCAGCCCCGCCGCGACGACGCCGCAGGCATCTGAGGTGCGGCGCGAGCTTGCCGGTGGGTCGACCGCCACCACGATCCGCTGCAATTCAGTGCTCGCCGCAGTCATCGCCGCCTGCTCCAGCATGGCGCGCGACCACAGCGCGTCCTCCCGGTCCTCGATCAGTTCGCCGCCAAGCTCCTGCCGCCCCAGCCGCGTGCCCGCATAGCGCCGCTCGATCGCCTCGATGAACCCGGGCGCCAGATTGGCGCGGTTCTCATGGGTGCCGAGCCTCGTCAGCATCATGGAAGGATCGGCCAGCAGCCGCTTCATCAGCGGCGTCGAGCGTGGGGTGGTGGTGATGAGCTGGCGTGGCCTTTCGCCCAGCCTGAGGCCGAACTGCAGCATGTCGTAGGTCGCCTCGGCATTCTTCCACTTGGCCAGTTCATCGCACCAGGCAGCCGCGAATTGCGGCCCGCGCAAGCTTTCCGGGTCTTCGGAAGAGAACGCCTGCGCCACCGCCCCGCTCGGCCACAAAAGCCGGCGCCGCGACGCCTCATAGCGCGGCCGGTCGTCGCGCGCCACGCTGGCAATGCCGGAAGCGCCGTCGATCATCACTTCGCGCACATCGCCCAGCGTCTCGCCCACCAGCGCGATCAGCCCGTGCCGGTTGCCGGGCCGCGCGAAAGGGGGCAACCCGCGCGCCAGCGCGATCACCCATTCCGCACCCAGCCGGGTCTTGCCCGAACCGCGCCCGCCCATCACCAGCCAGCCGGCCGGGTCGTGCCCAAGCTGGAGCTGGTTGGCACGCCCGCAGATCAGCCATTCATGCGCCGCCTTCCACGCCTCCTGCGGCTGCAGATTTCTCCTCAACCATTCGAGTTGCGAGTTCGCCCGCAAGCTCGACGATGCGTTCCTCGATCCGTCGCAGCGTGTCGGCAAGGTCTTCATTGTCCCTGATCTGGTTTTCCCTCACGGCTTCTTCCGGCCGCATGATTTCGCCGATCTTCTCCAGACCGCGAATCATCGCGATCAAGCCGTCGATGGCGCTCTTGTCGATGCCGCCGCCGTCCTCGGCCGCGCGGCCCAGTTCCTCCACCTTGCCGAGGACCATGCCGGCCGCCTTGCGGATGCGGGCCGAAACATCCTGCGGGCCGGCCTCGGTCAGCTTCCAGCCTTCCGTGTGCGCGAGCCGCCGCAATGTTCCGGCAGATCGGCCGCTGGCCAGGGCCAGGCGCTCGATCGTCGCATGTCCGCCCTCGGCCAGGGCCCGCAGCGCATGCAAACGAGCCCGCCGCCCTGCCGTCAGCTCCGGCATGGTCCTCACCCCATTCGACATGATGGAAATCCGATCGCCCGCCGACTGGCCGGTTCGTATGGCCCGAACCGCCTGAGCCAGTCACACTTTCTTGACGATAACTGAACACTATCAGAGCAGCGTTACGGTGTAAAGAATAAATTCCTAGGAATTTTCGCCTATGGAACCGTTACACGCTGCGATTGAACGATCTCCTCTTGCTGGGCTTGCCGGTTTGGAGGAAAAAGAAATGAGCGGGGTGGTTTCGAGCGGGTTGTCGTCCGATCACCTTTGTGCAGCCGGGCAGCATGTAGATGGTCAGTCCCTTGGAGCCGAAGAAGAAACGCGGACGGATCGCCGCCTTCCTGCTGGCGATCGACGCCTGGCTCGATTCCACGCTCTATGAGGTCGGCTTCAAGGCCCGTGAATTCTGGGAGGCCGCGACCGTCTTCTTCCGCCGCTTCCGCGTGAAGGGCTGGCGCCGCGGCATCATCGAGATTCTCAGCGAGGGCTTCACGCTCGGCACAGGCGGCGCGGTTGTCATGCTGGCGCTGGCCATGCCGGCCTTCCAGGAGACCGGCGGCGACTGGCGCGCCCAGGACGATTTCGCCGTCACCTTCCTCGACCGCTACGGCAACGAGATCGGCCAGCGCGGCCTGATCCAGCGCGATTCGGTGCCGGTCGACCAGATGCCCGATCATGTCATCAAGGCGGTGCTGGCGACCGAGGATCGGCGCTTCTTCGAGCACTACGGCATCGACGTGCTCGGCCTCATCCGTGCCATGACCGAGAACGTCCGTGCCAATTCGGTCGTGCAGGGCGGCTCCAGCATCACCCAGCAATTGGCCAAGAACCTGTTCCTGTCCAACGAGCGCACGCTGGAGCGCAAGATCAAGGAGGCCTTCCTCGCCCTGTGGCTGGAAGCCAACCTCTCCAAGAAGGAGATCCTCCAACTCTATCTCGACCGCTCCTATATGGGCGGCGGCACTTTCGGCATCGAGGCGGCGGCCGACTTCTATTTCGGCAAGAGCGTGCGCGACCTGACGCTGGCCGAGGCGGCCATGATCGCCGGCCTGTTCAAGGCGCCCAGCAAATACGCCCCGCATGTCAACCTACCGGCGGCGCGCGCCCGCGCCAATGTCGTGCTGTCGAACCTCGTCGACAGCAACTTCATGACCGAGGGGCAGGTCCTCCAGGCGCGCATGCACCCGGCCGATGTCGTCGATCGCGGCGACCGCAAGAGCCCCGATTACTATCTCGACTGGGCCTTCGAGGAGGTCCGCAAGATCGCCGCGCGCTCGCGCCAGCATTCGCTGGTCGCCCACACCGCCTTCGATCCCAACCTCCAGCAGGCGGCGGAAGAATCGCTGGAATTCCACCTGCGCCAATACGGCAAGGAGTATCACGCCTCGCAGGGCGCCATCGTCGTCATCGAAACCAATGGCGCGGTGCGCGCCATCGTCGGCGGGCGCGACTACGGCGCCAGCCAGTTCAACCGCGCCACCAAGGCGCTGCGCCAGCCGGGGTCGTCCTTCAAGGTCTATGTCTACGCGACGGCGGTGGAACACGGCTTCACGCCGGACACCATCGTCTCCGGTGCGCCGATAAGCTGGGGCGGCTGGCATCCCGGCAACTACAACGGCGCCTCCGCCGGCCGCATGACGCTGACCACGGCATTGGTGAAGTCGATCAACACCGTCCCCGTGCGGCTCGCCAAAGACAATCTCGGCATCAAGCCGATCAAGGAACTGGCCGAGGCCATGGGCGTCGAATCGACGCTGGAATCGCACAAGACCATGGTGCTCGGCACGTCGGGAATGACCGTCATGGACCAGGCGACCGGCTACAGCGTCTTCCCGCAGGACGGCATGGTCGGCACGCGCCACGGCGTCACCCAGCTCGTCACCCATACCGGCGAGGTCATCTACGATTTCGCCAAGGATGCGCCGCCGCCGCATCGCGTCCTGTCCGAACAGGCCGTATCGTACATGAACACCATGCTGGTTCAGGTGCCGGTCATCGGCACCGCCCGCCGCGCCGCCTTGCCCGGCATCGTCTCGGGCGGCAAGACCGGCACCAGCCAGTCCTACCGCGACGCCTGGTATGTCGGCTTCACCGGCAACTACACGGCCGCCGTCTGGATCGGCAATGACGACTACAGCCCGACCCGCAACATGACCGGCGGCTCGCTGCCGGCCATGGTCTGGCAGCGCCTGATGGCCTATGCGCACCAGAACATCGACCTCAAGCCCATTCCCGGCATCGCCCAGCCCTTCGTCGACACCGCCACCGCGGCCAAGGCCGAGGAAGCCGCCAAGGCCGCCGCGCAGGCCGAGACCGACCGGGAAGCCGCCGAGCGCCCGCCGGTCCTGTCCAGCCGCACCACGCAGCTCCTGCGCCTGATGAACCGGCAATTCCTGTCCGCGCCGGCCCTGCGGCCGGAAGCCGAGCCGGAGACGGTTTCGGCGCTGTGACCTTCCCCGCCGCTTGCCAGAAGCGCGCCCGGCGCGGTAACTCCCCTTCGACGATTCATCGGGGCCCTTGATGCTGAAAAGAGCCATGCTGGCGCTGATCGCGCTCATCATCGCCATCGGCGGCGGTGCGGCCAGCGTCTGGTATGCCCTGCATGTCCAGAAAGGGGCCGGTGCCATCACCATCGGCGCCTGGACCGCCTTTCCCGACATCGGCACGCCGGCGGCAGATCCCTACACCAGCGCACGCGTCTCGCGCGAGGGTGTGCTGGCGCTCGGCCGCGCCGAAGGGCTCGCCTTTGTCGCCCGCCACGATTCCAGCGGCCAGCCGTTGCTACGCGAATGCACCTACCGGATCGAAGGCCATCTTCCGATCGCCCGTTTCTGGACGCTTTACGCGGCCAACCAGTCGCTCGATGTCCTGCACACTGGTAAGATCCGCCCGGCTGCCCTGCAATCCTACCAGGTGTTGCGGGAACAGGATAACTCCGTCCGCCTGACCGCCTCCGCCCGCCCTGCCCCCGGCAACTGGCTGCTGACCGAGGGCAAGGGGGCCATGTATTTCGTGCTCACCTTCTACGACACCCCCATTGCCAGCAGCACCGGCCTGTCGGGCATCGACCTGCCGCGCATCGTCAGGAGCGGTTGCAATGCGTAAGCTGCTCTATGCCGTCCTGGTCGGACTCGTCGGCGCCGGTATTGTCCATATCCTGGTGCTCATGATGGTGCCGGAGCTGTCGGAGCGGGACGCATGGTCGCGTCTTGCCATGGCGTCCGACCTCTATCGCATGACCCCGCTCGAAGCCGAGACCGGAGGCCAGCCGGTGGTGAAGTCGGTCGATCCGCTTTTCCTCGCCGCCGCCTGCCGCTTCGATCTGACCGACGGCATGATCCAGGTCCGGGCGCCGGGCAAGGCCCCGTTCTGGTCGGTCTCTGTCTACGACCGCAACGGCCACAACATCTATAGTTTCAACGATCACAGCGCGACCAACGCCACGCTCGACATGGTCGCCCTCAACCCGGCCCAGATGCTGGAGGTGCGGCGGCAGTTGCCGGCTGATCTCGACGGTTCCATCTTCGTGGAAACCCCGATCGCGGAAGGCATCGTCGTGGTGCGCGCCTTCGTCCCCGACGAAAGCTGGCGCCCCGCCGTCTCCCGTTTCCTCCAGCAAAGCTCCTGCGAGCTGAAGGAACTGTAGCCGCCTTCAGTGCTTCGGTACCGGTGGTAATTCCACGGGCAACAAAGGTGTTTTGCCCTGCGGTGCAGCCGCGCCGGCCTCCGCGCGTTCGTAGCGGACACCGGGGAAGATGACCACGGACCCCGTGGTTCCATAGGCTCTGGAAGGTTTCTTCATGGCCGCGCTCTGCGGCGTGAAAGACAGGACTATACCCATTTCGCGCATTCCTCTCGGTTGAACCGGAGCACAACGCAACGCCTCCTTTGTGAATAAGGCCACCGGGAGGGTTAACGGAGCGCTAACGGATCGCGGCTAATTTGAGACGAGTTCCGCCGGTCGGCCGTCGTTGGCCCGCCGGTTCATCGCGAGTCGTTCAAGGCGTATCTTCGTGTCATCCTCGGATTTCCGGCAAATCGCGATCAGGACCGAAGCCGGCAAGGCCGAGCGGCTGTTCCGTGCCGCCGTATCCGCTTTCTGCGCGCTGACCCGTCCCTCACGTCGGGAGATCGCCCAGCTCGACGATCTCACCCTGCCCCTGTTCGACGAGGTCTCGCCCGAAACCCTGCGCTTCGCCGCCGCCGCGCTTTCGGAGTGCGAAAGCGCCCCGCCCGGCCTCGTGAAGCGCCTTGCCGACATGCCGGTGGAGATTTCCGCTCCCCTGCTGATCCGCTCGCGCGCGCTGGGCGATGTCCAGATCATCGCGCTCATCGGCAGGCACGGGCTGCCGCATGCCCGCGCCATCGCACGGCGGAAGGATCTCCACCCCACCATCGCAAGCCTTGTGCGGGCGCTGGATCGTCCTGCACCACCCCCAAGGGACGATGCCCCGCCCGAGCCTGGCCAGGCTGCCGACCGGACGCGCGAGCAACTGCGGTCGATGATGGTCGACAACCGCCAATCGGCGTTCTCGGTGGCGCCGGCCACGCCGCAAACCTTCAACAGGCTGCTTGAAGCCGCGCTCGACACCAACGCCGCCTTCTTCCAGACGGCTCTTGCCGATGCCCTCGACATCGAATTCGACAAGACGCGAGGGATCGTTTCTCCCTCGGATTATTTTTCGCTGCTTATCGCGCTGCGCGCGCTGAGCCTGAAGGAACCGGAAGCCTTCCTCATCGTCAGCGCGGCCTGTCCCGGCTCGTTTCCGGATGTCGGCAGCGTGCGCCTGTTCCTCGAACGCTATCGCGGCCTCCAGCCGAAAGCCGCCGTCGCCAAGGTCGCGACATGGGCGGAACCCGGCAACACCGCGCCGCATGAAAGTTCACCCGCCCAGAAGGCCGGATGAGATTCACTCCCTGATCGAAACAAGTTCCTCGACCGGCAGCGATCCGGCCTCGATCTCCACCACCCAGATATCGGGGTCGAATCGCTTCTCCCGCTCGATCCGCGCATCCAGTTGCTCGGCCGTTTCGCCGTTCCCGACACGCACGAACAGGCGTTCGTCCGGCCGCGCCGAATCGTAGCTGGTCTGGGGAGCCGGGCCGAGCAGCCTCACCTCGCCGAACCTGTCCCTGACGAGAATGAAGGCCGCACCCGCCTCGCCGGCGCCCCGCTGGAGCACCGCGGCGAAACCGCCGGAATTGAACACGCGGCGCAGCAGGGCAGCCGCCCACAGGTCGGTCGTCACCCGCATGTCAGTTCGAGCGTGTCGTTGTGTCGATCATGCCCGCTGCATAGCAGCAGGGCCGGGCCTTGGCGAGCCGGCGCGGCCTCAATCGGTGAGGCCGACCTCGCGCATCTTGGCATAAACGTCGGCATCCGCCTCGCCGGTCACCGGCAGGCCGAAGATCGACTGGAATTCGCTGATCGCGGCCTTGGTGCGCGCGCCCACAATACCGTCAAGCTGGATGTCCGGGTTTCCGAAAGCCCGCAGGCCCGCCTGCACCTTCACGATGCGGGCGTTGTCGTCCATGCCGGCCGGGGTCACCGAGCCGGTCATGTCGTTGCGGCTGGCGGGCGTCGGCACCACCGCCGCCGGCGCGGCACCCAACTGGCCGAGCAGCGCATCGTCGATCGACCCGGTCGGGGCCAATCCCACCTTGCGCTGGTAGGCGGCAACCGCATCGCGCGTGTTCGGGCCGGTCAGGCCGTCGGGCTCGGCACTGTAGAAACCGAGATCGCGCAGGATGGACTGCACTTGCCGCACGACCGGATCCCCCCGCGGCGGCTCCGGGCGCGCTGCCGGATCCGGGCGCACGATATTGATCGTCGTCTCCGGCTCGACCGGTTCGGACACGGGGAAATTCTGCAAGTTTCTGGTCGCGAAGAAAGCGCTGGAATGCGGGAATGGCTGGTACCACAGCGCATTTGCCGAAACGTAGAACAACGTCACCAGGAAGGCGGTCGAGCCGCCGACCAGCACCGGATTGCGCGAGACCATGTCGCCGACGGCGACCGCTCCACGCTGCACCACGCCGGGACGGGTGCCCTTCGTCTTCTTCCCCTTAGCCCGTTTTGCGGAGCGAGCCATTCCAATCCCCGTTCTTCCTTGCTGCCGGCGTCGCGTCCGCCAGCTTGATCAACCTCTCTCCCTCTCCCTTCGGTCCATCGACCGGAATGCTCACCGAAACCGTGGTTCCCTCGCCCGGCATGCTGTCGATGGACAAGGTGCCCTCATGCAGGCTCACCAGCCCCTTGACCAGCGATAGCCCGAGCCCGGCCCCCTCGAAGCCGCGCGTATAGTCGTTCTGCACCTGCACGAAGGGCTGGCCGATCAGCGCGAGGTCCTCCTCGGCGATGCCGATGCCGGTGTCGGCGACCCAGAAATGCAGCCGCGAGCCGACACGCCGCGCGCCGATTGCGACCTCGCCGCCTTCCGGCGTGAACTTGATCGCGTTGGAGGCCAGGTTGATGAGGATCTGCTGGATGGCGCGGCGGTCGGCATTCACCTCGCCAGCGTCCGCGGCCACGCGCAGGTCCAGCCGGACCTTCTTGGTATCGGCCTGCAACTGCATCATGGAGCGGCACATTTCGGCGGCTTCCACGAAGCGGAACGGCTCCGGATGCGTGCGGTAGGCGCCGGCCTCGATGCGCGAAACATCGAGGATGGAGGTCACCACTTCCAGCAGGTGCTGCCCGGAATCGCGCACCAGGGCGACATATTCCTTCTGCCGGGGATCGCCGAACGGGCCGAACATCTCGTGCAGCAGCATGTCGGAAAAGCCGATGATGGCATTGAGCGGCGTGCGCAGTTCATGGCTGACGGCGGCGAGGAACCGGCTCTTGGTCACGTCCGCGCCGGCGGCCACCTCCTCGGCGCGCGCAAGCGCCCGTCGCAGTTCGGCCATCTCGGAATTGTCGCGCAGCAAAGCCAGGAAGGCAGTCCCATCGCCGTCGCCCTTGGCCATTTCGAGCAGGAACGAGCGATAGTTGCCGGACGATGCCTCGGCCGCCTTCGGCAAGCGGATGCGGAGTTCCACGCGCGCCGCCACCGCGCCGTCGCGCATGTCGGCCAGCGCGTTCAGATAGGCGATGCGGTCGGCGATGTGAATGCGATCGAACAGGGCATTGCCGAGCAGGAGATCGGGGGCCAGGCCGAGCACGGCTTGCGTGCGCGCGCCGGCATCAAGCACCTCGCCCTGCCGGTTGAGGCGCAGCAGGACGACGCCGGCCAGCCCCTCGACATCGAGGTCAGGGGTCGCATCGGCCCGGCCGTCGCCTGTTTCGTGCAGGCCGGCCAGCCGCGGAACCAGC
>WPCJ01164112.1_pt1 | contig 28361 bp, 29 predicted proteins | sample 5399831 | NCBI WGS metagenome assembly WPCJ01 (sample SAMN12869470, study PRJNA574797) | sludge metagenome | isolation source: wastewater treatment of pH10 | place: China:Beijing | collected 2019-05-20 | reverse complement strand
TCTACATGCCGTGCATCCTTCGCCCTGTATAATACCCGTGCTGAAGTGGATGCATTGGCGGAAGCCTTGGAAAAGGCAAGGAAGTTTTTCGGATGACCGATATGGAACAGAAAGTTCAGGACAAAGCCGATACCGCGCCTGCCGAGGGCGGAGAAAAGGCCGAAGGCAATTCGGTATTTTCCGCTTCTGCCATTCCTCAGGAAGTTCTCCTGCGCATGACGGACGACATCATCGCGGCCTTGAAGACGGTTTATGACCCGGAGATTCCGGCCGATATCTATGAACTCGGCCTCGTCTACAAAATTGATATCGAAGACGATCGCACTGTGAAGATCGAGATGACGCTGACAGCTCCTGGCTGCCCGGTTGCAGGTGAAATGCCAGGCTGGGTCGAGAACGCGGTTAGTGCAGTTGAGGGCGTTTCAATGGTTGAAGTCACGATGACATTCGATCCGCCATGGACGCCAGACCGTATGTCCGAAGAGGCTCAGGTGGCCGTCGGCTGGTATTAAAATCTGACAAGTATCAAAAATGCGGCTTTCGGGGCCGCATTTTTGATTCCGCAACGGGAAGCGCGTTAGTGCGTGTTTCGATCTGATTGGATCAGATCGACGCTCTAAATACTTGTTCTAACGCGCATCCGAAAACGGTTTCACACTTTTCGGGATGCGCTCTAAAAGCCTGTCGTCTTCGCATAATGCAGGGGCCGTTTCCCACAGCAAGCTTGAAGCAATCCTACAATCCCGCCCAATGCCATGGCAGACGAAACAAGAGCTTGTCCGCCTTTAAACGGCAGAACACAGAGCGATGTTAATAACTTCCACGAACGACTGAGAAGCTTTAAAGGAATCCGTCTGAGTGCTTGCTGTGGGTTCTCATTGTACGAGAATGCGAATTCAGTCGCGTTATGATCACGATTCCGGCGAAAATGATACGAGAGACTGATTCTGCAGCAAGGGACAGTTTCATAAACAACTGCGTTGGGTGCCCACCCAGTCTTTGCACCAAGTTTTTTTGCCTGATGCCAGAGATGCCAGTCTTCTCCGCCTGTTAATCCCAACCGGGAATCGAACCGCAAACCCGTTTTCCGAAAAAAATCGAGCCGACCCATCCAGCTTCCGGTAGCTATTTTGATGGTGTCGCCATTGTTTTCTTGCCACTTTTTGCGTGCCCGCGACTCTGCTCTGGCGCTATGTTCTTCCACACCTGACCAGACAAATTTCTGCCAGTGATTCAGTTTTTTCTGCAACGGCAGTGGCCGTACAGGGGAACCAACGATATCAAGATCAAGTCTTTGCTGCTCAGCGAGCAATTGTTTTAACCAATCCGGTTCGATGATTTCGTCATCGTCAACAAAAACAAGAAAGTCGAAGCAGTCCCGCTCTGCATAGCTCAAAGCGCAATTACGCGCACAAGAAATACCAATACTCGTTTCCAGACGGTAATATACCTTTGCCGAATGCACTTTTGAACCAATTTGAGAAATCCATTTATCAGATGTATTCGTATGATTATTTTCTACAATGAGAAAATCTACATCGACCGATAGAGGTATTTCCAATTCTGAAAATGAACGATATAAATTAGCAAGCATTCCAGGGCGGTTGCGTGTAACAGTTGCAATAATGATTTTAATTTTACGCATAAAATAATCTCATAATTAAATATTATTCTAATTTTATAGAAAATTAAATAATTATAAATTACAATAATTTGATAATTTATTATTGGGTGAAATATAATGCGAAATAATATCAGTATAAATGAAGAATTTCAATGTTTGAATGCAAAAAAAACGACGCATAAGCGTCGTCGAAATGACATTCGTAAGAAAAAGAAGAAAAGTGGTGCCCCAGAGGGCATGGAATTTCAAATGTAAGATATTGTTATTAAAGGAAATAATGTCGGCCCCGTTTCTCAGATACCAACATATATACCAACATCGGTTTCAATAGGTCATTTATCCACAATTTTTCGCATTCTGTTGCGCTATCGCATATGAAACGAAAACCGATCTTGCCGGTTGATCATGATGTGATCGGAGAGGGCGGGTTTTAGAACTCTCTTTTCGTTTCCGTTGTGGTTTCTTATTTGAATTTCGCGCTCCGCCGCCAGCGCAGATATAACTTGATCTATATCGGATAGCCGAGCTGGCGTTTCGTTAGCGATTGCGTTTATGAATGTTCCATAGTGAACAGGGTCGTGTCCGTATGCATCCCGTATCCTACGAGCGATGTCTGTTTGAAGGCGGTCGTGCATGATCTGACGCTCGTGCTCAGCGAACATAAAATCTGGAGTGTTGCTCGGATCAAAGCGCGGGTCAAAACCGTTTATTTCTAGCCCGCCGTAGCCCTGGTGTATCGAGTGATTTTTAACGGCCCAATGACTGTCCACCATCACGTTTCTTGCTTTTGCGTGTTGCGATAGATGAACTAGCCAAAGGTTCTTCTTTGCCTCTTGGCTTCGTATGAAGAACGGCGTTGCAAATTGCGCGCTGGTATTTTGCTGGATATAATCCAACAGTATGTGCTGGATCGCATATCGAGTAGCTTTAGCGTTCTTTAAGTCCAGAATTTCCTTAATTTGGCCGGGAGAGAGTTGGAGCTTGGTGACCCCGGCCGCCCATTCGGGGCGTTCACTTATATAGCCGATTAGCCAGTCTATAGCGAAAGTGAGAATGCATTCTGCTTTTTCAAACTGTTTGAAAATTGACCGAATTGCTTGCAGAGGGACGCCCGTATAGCCTTTCTGATCAAGTAGAAAGAGTGAGCGTCCGGCTCCCCCGCGAGTACGCGCCGCAATCGTTCCCCGTATACTTTCAACTACATTTTCAAACATATTATTGTGGAGGAAAATGTCTTTACCGAGACGATTTAAGTAACCGCGCTGGAATAGTTCTTCCCTAAGATGATCGATTGCGCTCTTCTTAACATCCACGAAATGAAACTGCGCATCTATAATGAGCTTTTTATCTTTGTTCTGGTTGAGACGCCTTTCCGCATTTTCGACCGCTCGGAGTAACAGAAATGGGGTTCCGTCGACACGCTCTCCTTTTAGGTCAAACGCGCCACCCCCGCAAAAGCCATCTACCAGTGTTATGCGCAAACGCTCTATTGTGGGGTTTTTAACCACTGCGTCGAAGTACGAGTTAAGATAATGCTCAATGAGCTTTAGCTTGGCGCCGCTATGGGCTTTCAATGGCGGCGCTTTACCTTTACTCCAATCGAACTCAGCTATAGCGGCTCTCCCCCAAGAAATAAGGCTATAGAAACATCCTTTTCAATTCTAACAATGACTATGCTGCGTGGACAAGTGCCGCTCTCGTTTTTGGAAACTCTCTTATCAGTTTACCGTCGAGCAACCCGCCACCCTTTCCGTAAGGATCCGCAAGTTTAACGTCGGCGACGGTCATTCCCTGCTCGGAAACCATTGGGTTGTTGCCGTACGCTCCCCATTGCTTATGAAAAGCGGCAATGCCGAATTTAATGCAATCATTGACAATATCTCGCGCCCATTCACAGTTCATCGGACGGGCGTTGTGGCCGCTCTCACCGCCCGAGATCAACCAATGTGGCTTAGGATCGCTCTCTGCAATACGGAGTGGACCGATAGCCGGCTCGTAAGAGACGAACCACACAGCCGCAGGAATTTCAGTAAGAAAACGCTTTCTCTGGTCAAAACGGATTTGGTCTTCTGCGGTAAATCCGAGCCAAACGTTAGGATAGCCAGCGGTTCCCCAATCTTCCGGCAGCATCTTCCGAATGTTCTGAGGACGCTTTGTCAAAAGCTGCCAGTCAAGCGATGGCGTATCGCGAATTACCTGGAAAAGGTCGGCACGCCAACTTGGGTCTACTTGATTGTCGAACACATCGGCCAACGAAGCGCAAAAAACACGTTGGCGCCGGGCGTGCTGTGCTGCGAAAGCCGCAGCTTTCTGTTGCCAGATGTGAGGGGCTTTCCAATAGGCTTCAGTGGTACGCTTACGAGGCGAGTTGCCCCATTTTACATGGCCCGATCGTTTTGACCACGCCTCAGCATAGCAGTTATCGCACCCAGGGCTGATGTTGGTGCAACCGGTCCATGGATTAAACGTATGGTCGGTCCATTCAATAGTGGAATTCATCGCCATAATGCTAGCCCTTTTTACCCCAAACGTGGAAGCGAAAGCCAAGATGTTATGGTGATAAAAACGTTAACAATTGAAGAAATTCATCCTACTTCGGGCGAACTATCGTAGCATTACGCAGCATGAAGCCATCCATGCTTACGAAGGGTGTCGTACGCGATGGTGATTTGCCTTGGCGAAAATTGTTTCTTACGTTCGTTCCATGCGTAAACTCGGCTTTTTGCTTCTTCGGGTGTTTGGGCATCCTCGCGATTGGCGACCCAATGAACAGTTGCCAAAAGTTCAAGACCGAATGGCGTTTCAAAACCGTCGACTAGTGCAGCTACTTTGTCGAAACGATGCGTCGTTTCGGGATTGTCTTGGAGAAAACGAGATGCTTCTTTTACTGCACCGGGAACCAGTTCGAGCTGTTTCGACGGTGCGTCGCCGCCATCTGCGTAACCCGACACAAGGTGCCCTTCAATATCTTTTAAAACGTGCCGAAGGTTTTCTGCATAGGGACCATACGGCGCTTTAGCGTATTTTAGTCTCAACGGTTCACCTGCTTCTTGCATGAAATACATGAGCTTATGTACTTCAATTAAGGTCACTAGAGGATCCATCAAGCCCTGAAGATATCGATCCATCAACGTAACGAGCGCTGCTCGTCCTGTTGTCATTTTTGGAACGTCTCGAGAGCGCGTTGCAACGGGAGCAGCTGTAGGTTCGTAAATTTTGACGTTAACCTGCGGTAAGGCATTAAACGCATCAATAATTCGTGGTTTCACGTCATTCCAATCGAGGCCACCCAATCCGCTACCCAATGGAGGAATTGCAATGGACCCAATATTCCGCTCCCGGATGGCTGCAACGAGCGCAACTAGGCCGCTCTCGATGTCTTCCATCCGGCTCTTTCCCTTCCAATGACGTTTGGTCGGGAAGTTAATTATATAATGAGGATTTGTAAGCGCGTTGGTTTTGTAAACGAACATGCGACCAGGCTGCACTTGCTCCAGAGCACACGCCTTCTCGTATGCTTCGAAATTCTCTGGGAAAGCGTTTTTGAACTGCAAAGCAATGCCACGGCCCATTATCCCAACGCAATTGACCGTGTTCACCAATGCTTCAACGTCAGCATTAAGTATATCGCCGGTAGTGAAATTTATCATTTGATGCCACTCCCTCAATAATACCAGTCTGCTTTGACCTTCACCGGTGGTCGGTGTGCTGCGTCACCGAACGCTGCCATCACGCGTGCCCCGATAGCTTCAGAATGCACTGCAATTCCTCGAACCAACTCCCACGGGAACCCATCATGCATAAGAAACTCAGCCATTTTATGGTCTCTGCAATCTCTCCACTGCGTAGAACGAATTGCATCCCAATTCAATTGACCTAGTTCCTTAATATCCCCAAAGAAGTCGGCTGCTCTGTTCGCAGCGTTAATATCTGTAAAAGCCCAACGCTTGTTGTTTTGTTCCGCCCATTCCACAGCCTCGTGTAAATCTGCCATGAGGTGAATAATTGGACCTTGCCCCTCACGGTAGGCAACATTTGGGTGATTTTTACGAGAAATCACATACAGCATCACTGATCGCGGGCACAGATAAAACGGCACATAATCGCCGACGCATGTTCCTTCATGGCACGCAACCGGCAGAACCAAACGATCCGCCTTTATTTCGCCATTGCCAATAGCCGCCTGAGTTTGTCGCTTCACCATGACTGCGTCAGGCCAAAGAAACCCATCTGAAATGATCGATTGCAGGTTATCGACGTGCACTATGTGATAGATTTTAGGACGTTCGGGGACTTCCATTTGAACCGTTTTGACGCATGAATGATTCTTCATCGAATAATATCATGTAAATTGATCCCCGGCGAAGTGACCGTCCATCGATGTCGCAAGTAAAAAATTCCCTCCTATTTCCCAAATTTTTACGTCACTTCTTATCTGTCCGAAAATACTGTTCCCACGTCGCAAAGTCGTCCGGTATATGCTGGATCCTGTCGCCAGCCTGATTGATCTGGCTCTCGCCCTCCCGAAGCCAGTCCATCGCTGCTTGAACATGTTCGTTCTCGCCAAGCGCACCCGTTATGACATCCGCGAGCGCTGGCGTTATGGAGACAAGGCGAGCTTTGCCGACCGGGCTGAGTTTGGTCTGCTTCGTGTTCGTCAGCCATTTCCGTACCGGCTCGCTCGTTACCATCTCCGCCAACCCGCGCGAGATTATCGACGCTTTCAGCGCCGCTGACGGGCTCGACATAATGCCTGTCACGGCTGCACCGGCAGCCAGACCACCAATTGCCGATGTGGTTGCGTCGCGTTCCTGGCGCTTCGCGGTGATAAGTGCGAGGTCGCGGAGCGCCTGACGACTTTCTGGTGACAACAAAACATTAATCCGGTCTGCCTGCTGGCGGCTGGCTGCATCCTTGCCGACGCCAAGCACCCGCGCAATGTCCTGACTGTCTGCCGGGCTGGCATCACCGGTAATTAGGCGACGGACGGCTGAAATGTCTCCATTGCCTTTCGAGATTGCGTTCTCGACGATGTCCGCAACGACGCCGCGATCGACGTCCGCGCGCATGGAACTGGGAAGCTTGGAAATGACCGCATTTGCTTCTTCAGGGGAAGCGCGGCGATACAGCCATGGCACCAATTCGGCAGACGATAGCTTTGCAGCCGATCCGTCTTCGCCGCGCAGGAACGGGGATATTACGTTCTTGCGGTAGTCGATCGATATCTGATTGTCAGCCTTCGCTGCGGCGCGCAATTGCGACAGGATGTTGGGAGTTCCATTCTGAGAGAGAGCTTCAGCATCCAGATACTTCGAACGGTTCGATATGTCGGCTGCGAGATTGCGGAGCTGCTTGGCATCTTTCACGCCGAACAGCTCGCTGATCGCTCCATCATCCATCTGATTGAGCTTCGCGACCAATCCGTCGACGTTGACGACCTTCCGGCCGTAGAGCGTTGGACTGCGGCCGCTGTCGAAAATCTGCTCAATGGCGCTGCGCCGCGCCGCGGCCCATTCCGGAGATTGTTCGCCCAATGTGCGCTTCATGTCGCGGATAACACCGGGCTTTCCGCCGCCGGAAAGCAAACGGGAAACGAGCTGATTGTCTTCAACATATCCCGGCTGTGTCGGCTCACGATATGCTTCTGCCACACCCTTGCGGGAAAATTGATCGACGTTTTCCCGGTAGAAGCGGTTTGCGTCAGATAATGCATTGCGCAGTTGCGGATCGGAAACGTTGTTCACGCTGCCGTCGATGGCTTCCGTCAGAGATTGACGCAGTTGTCCCAGGTATCGCTCAGGAACGCCCGGAAGAATGGTCTTGTCGTTCATTGCGTCGCTGACCAGCGTTCGCATCTGACGAGCCTGGTCGAGCGTCATGGTATCGGCGATGTCATCGACGCCAGAGAGAAAGCGGGAAAGGCCCTGCGGGGTAAACTCTCCGCTCGGACCGCCGCCGACTGTCGTAGCGCGAGAAATCGGGGCGCCGCTGGCGTCCAAAAGGCCTGTTGGCACGGTTACGCTGCGACGAGCTTCGGGCGGTAGCGCATCGCGTATCGCAGCAACCTGATCCCGAACCGGCTGCATGTTGACTATTGCGTCACGGCCGCCTGGAGCGTTGCGCGCTTGTTCATAGAGCCGGTTTGCTTCTGTCCGGAAGTTCTGGCGCGCACTATCCAGGCCGCTGCGCATTTGCTGACCAGCATCTTCAGCGCCGACCAAGGGTCCTTGTCGGTCAAGCAGTGCGCTCTCGTTGGCGGCGATACTGTCGTCAGCCCGTGCAAGGGCACTCTCCCTGTCAATGATCAGGTTTTTCCGTTGCGTGGCGAGTTCCGACGTAACTTCACGGCCGACTTTGACGGGATCCGTTCCCTGGGTCAAATCGCTTTGGTAACGTGCAATTGCATCGTCGCCGGCCTGTCGTGTCTGCCGCAGTTTTTCAGAAGAACCCGGAAGCTTTTCCAGCATGCCTTCCAAACGTGGAACAAATCCACCCGCACCACTTTCAGACGGCAGCGGATTAATATCGTACCCGCGCTCTTTGAGCCTGTCCGCCGCAGCCCGAAATTCAACTGCCATGGGTTCTGACGCGCTTTTGGCGAAAGGTGCGCGGACCTTATTGGTTACCGCACCCACTGCGCTGGACGCGCCGCCCATTGCAGTCCCCATGATTGTGTCAATAAGAGCTTCATAGCTCGCGCGCGGGAGAACATCGTTCTTAATGCTGGGTTCGGCCTCCCGGTTTTCCGGAAACAGGCGTCCAACGGTTTCGCCCACAGCTTGCGCTCCGACTGAACTCGCCAGAGCCGTAGCAGGAACGCCGACTATCGGTCCAGCGGCATAAGCCGGGATGCTTGCAGCTCCGCCAGCCAGCGCGCCAATCAGGTCCGGTACACCGCCTGCCATTCCGGCAATATCGCCAGCATCTATGCCAGGAGGGTTGAAAAGGCTTTCATTTCCGCTTTCGTCGCGAATGACAACTCGATCCGTCGGGTTTCCAAAGCGGTCATTGAGATAATACCAGCCCTGATTTTCTGGACCATATTGGGATGTCAGATATCGGGCTTTCGCGTCCGGGGTGTTCAAAAACGACGAATAGACCCGCTGGCCAAGCGGTGCGCTTGATTGCGCGAGATCCGGGCGACGTTCCGCAATATCCCGACCTTCGGTTTCTCCCGACGCTGAATGCATCATGCCGCCAATAGAACGCGAGCCGAACAGCGGGGCGTCGCTGACGGGCAGGCCGACCGCCGCCAGAATATCGTTCATGGTGTCAACCGGAGCACCAAGAACGCTGGAAGAAACATCAATGGCACGCTGGCCGGTTGTCGGTTTCGGCGCGGCCAGTTCGCTTGTGCCGCCCGGCACGCCGGTTTCGTCCCTTACGTCCCATGCAGAAACAGGGGCAGCTTGTGCGGTGTGTGAGGTTGGCGCACTGGCGGTTTCGTCATCCGGAAAAGCCGCCCAAATGTCGTTTGTGGTTGCTTTCGCATTCGGAGCGTCGGGAAATACGTCCCACATATCAGCCATCAGGGTCTAACCTTTATTCTGCCGTCGGGAGTACGGAAACGGGTGCCTGAAGGAAGGCGGCTTGCTTCTTCCGGCGTGGAAACTGTCGGGACGGACCCGGTATCTTGGGAACGCGACGATGTTCCCATCTCAGGCACGTTTACGCCGGGGAGAAGGGAGTTTGTCGCTTGGCGCCGATGGTCCAAAACATTGCTCTTATAGGTTTGTGCAACACGCGGAGAAATTAGCCCTTCATCGACAAGCTGGCCGAGCGTTGCGCCATCGAGAGGCTTTAACGCTTCGCCTCGAGTGCGAACCGTGTTCGCGAATTTTTGACGGTACGCGCTGAGCGCGATCAGCGAAGCGAGCTTTGCTTGGGCGCCTGGCAAGCTTTCACCCAGCCCACCGGAGACCATCACGTCGTTGGCAGCTTGGCGATCAGCATCTGAAAGCCGATCGTCCTGAACCAACGCTTTAGCAAGGCCGAGCGTCGTTGCATTAAGGTTTGCCCGTGTCGCTGTTACGTCGGGGCGCGCCAATCCGGGGATTGCCTGCGCGCCGTAATTCGTCAACCATTCATTGACGTTGCCGGCGACGCCAAGATCATCGGGACGCAGCGTATTGAACAGTGTTGTCAGCTCGTTGACCGCTCGACTATTTTCCGTCTCAGATCGCTGCAGATCTGTTACTCGAGAATTTGTAAGTCCGGCGTTGTTTCCTGTTACGAGTTTGAAACCGCCGTCTTTTCCTAACTCAACGGCAAATCCGCCACTGGTGCCTTCCTTGCGAACGACATTCGCAACGGGCTCGCGTGTGCTGGCGTCAATAATCTGCCCTTCCGGGCCTACATAGCCAAGGAAGCGTTTTTCCTGACCGTCAGGACCAACGGCGAGGTAATTGTCATACTTTTCGGGCTTCGGTTCTTCATAAACTTCCAAGCCGCCGCGTACCGCAGCACCTGGCGAGACGTAAACGCCTTTCCCACCAACCACGGCCTTGACCGGGGTTTTATCCCCCACGATCGTATCAATCAGCATGTCGTCTGAAATCTGCCCAGATTGACGCAAGCGCTCGTTCTGTGTCGCCCGCCATTCATCGGACGTCATGGGTTTTGGGGTGCCCTGTAACATCTGGCCGTTCGGCAGCGCCAGCGTCTCGCCAGTGTTCACGCCGTACATACCCGTAAGAGTTCCGTTCAGACCCGTAGCTGCGGCCGTTTGTTCGGGCAGATATACTGTCTGATCCTTATCGACGCTGATCGGAGCCGCATACACGCGCTGCAGGGCGCCTGCTTCCTGCATGCGCCGATCTTCCAACGCGCGAGCATTATCTGCGGCATTGTTCGCACGCAGTGTCGCGTTGCCCTGATCAATATCGTAATACGTGTTTTTTGCCCCACCTGGCATGGTGCGCAGATAAAAGTCGGCAATTTCGGGCGTGGTGTTGCGGTCAACGAGCATACGGTAGCGATCAGCGTCTCTTTGAGCCTCTGCGTTTTTCGCGTTGGCCGCAGCCCATCCAGCGGCGTCGGCTCCGCTAGGTGGAGCGAACAACTCTTTCAAGTTCACGGCAGCTTGAGCGACTTCGGGAGAGTTGAAATACCCATTGGATCGGATCGGCATGACCTACCTCAATTCAAAGCGGCATCGGGATTAAGGGGAGCGCTAGCCGCAGAGCGGATGGCGGCCAGTCTATCAAGTCGATTTCCGCGCTGTTGCAGGCGCGATTTGTAGTACAACGCTTCCAGTTCGGCGGTGAAATGACAAGCGAGATCATAACGATCAGAGTGAAGACCATCGTCGTCGGGAAACAGCAGTCCCAAACACGCACCGATGGCGGATGCGACTTTGTAAAGCGTGAGTTCGGGGTGGCTTTCTTCGATCAGCACGATGGTGCTGTAGCTAACCATCTTAGCTTTCTGCGCAAGTTCGCTATCGATAGAACTGTCAACTACACCATCGCAGCGCAAGCCGGTAATGAGCCTAAAAGCGAAAATGGCATTGGTGATCGGGTTTCCGCCGCGCTGAATTTCAAGAAATCGGTCGACGGCGTATGCGAGTTGTTCGTTCGGAGAACAATTCTCGCTTGAAAAACGCAACTCATCGCTGATGTTGAGAATGGTCATATTGCACCACACCTGGCAAACGATCGTTCCGTCTTTAACAAGACGTCAAAAAACATGATCGAAAGCGGTTGAAACTTGCGTCGAACGGCTGTCGTTGTCGTTTCGACGCAGGTGGTGCAGTTGCCCGAGTTCTGCGGTTTTACCGGCAAACTGAAAATAGCCCATTTCAACACCCGTCACCATAGAAATGTTCGGTTTTCGAGCGAAAACGGACTACTTTTCCGTCCGTTGGCGGAACTAAAAGATGTTGAATGGGCGCCAGAATTTCTTCAACGATGCGAAGCGTCTTCTGTTGTGGGTCGATGGCTTCGCGGTGCTGCCGTTGGGATCTGAGATCGGCGTTATGAAGCGCGTTCCGGAAAATACGCATGTCAGCCCGTAGGCCGTCGGCAAAGTGCTCGCTTGTAGCGCCCCGCCATCTGCCCAATAGGCGCAAGGTTGCGCCGATGCCGAGCGCGATGTCATCAGCATACCTAATGCTGGATGGGCTACGGAGCGAAGCTGCGGCTGCACTGGCAAACGCCATCGCCAAGCGCCCGTGCTCAACGGCCGTAACCGAAGGCTGCTTGCTGACGGCTGTTTCCAGCGCACACAGGGCATTCCCAAGTTCATAGGCTGGTTGATCGCTGCGCGCTGCTCGCGCCAGATCGAAAACCAAGCCGTCGACGCTGGGGCCGTCATGTGGGCGATTGTTGAGCGTAGCGTGCATTTTTTTTCGACCTACGATTGCTGATACGGTCGAAAATACCGCCGCGGCGTTTGCGATAAAACAGGCTTCAAAACTGGCCAAATCGCAAAATGGTAGCGGGGAAAATGGGGAAGGCGGTGCGGACGTATCGTCCGGAAAGTTCTGGCGGACTGAAAATTTGTACGGGCGTGGAGCGACGCCGACGTTAGGGCGTTCGGTCTGCCCCGGGGGGTGGACCACCCTTCGGCGCCACCCGGCGGCCACCTTGCGATAGCTCTGACGAAGATAGTCGAGTATGAAGGGGCGTGGAGGATCGACATGTCGGAAGTCTTACGCTCACTGGAAGCCAGTGAAGACCCTATTGAGAAAGAGATGGCGCGTGTGCTGCGCAAATACCAAGACGTTGGTGAGCGGTTAGGATCTGGCCGCCTGCTTGGGTACGAACCAAAAGATATTCGTGAGCTCGGGGCCAGAGAAGTCATACAAAGACGCGTGCGCAACACCTCGAGCGGCTTTGATAAGATACCTGCGAAAGACAGTTACGAAGCTATCGTCGACAGGTTTCCGGAGCGATTTGACGCTGACGTCGTCGCCAAAGCCCGAGAACGCTTGTCTGCTGATGCTGATATCTTTGCTCCCACTGACGACCCAGCTCAACTTGACGCTCGCGTGGCTGATTTGGTTCAGCGCGATTATCTTCCATTGCCAAAAGGGCAAATCAACCCGCGTCGCAATGCTGTAATGGTTTCGGTGATTGAACGTGATCCTGCCGTCAAAGCTTACGTTCTGAAGCAAGCGAAAGGGCGTTGTGAGGCCTGCAGCTCTGAAGCGCCTTTCAAAATGAACTCGGGTTTGGGGTATTTGGAGGTGCATCACCTAAAGCCGCTGGCACTTGGCGGCAGTGATCGGGTTCAGAATGCGGTGGCGTTGTGCCCAAATTGCCATCGGGCGATGCATTACGCCGAAGATATGGAACTGCGCGCCGACATGCTATTCGCGAAGTATGGCCGATTGATCAAGGAATGACGTTGCTGACGCTTCAGTGTCGCAAAATGTATACTTTGTGGGAATGTCGCTTGACGTGTCTCTTTTTATGTCTCATATATGTGTTATCGTTAACTCTAAGGATAAATGAGACATGTCGCTGGTAGCTTACATTCGCGTTTCATCCATCGGCCAAAGTTTGGAAGTGCAGCGCGATAAGATGCTGGCACTCGGCGTTGAGCCCGATCATATTTTCGAAGAGAAGCGTTCGGGCGTCGACAGCAACCGCCCGGCACTGAAGGAAGCGCTGCGATTTGCGCGGAAAGGCGATACGTTCGTCATCACGAAAATCGATAGGCTGGCGCGATCTGCGGCCGATCTGCTCGCAATTGTGAAGGATCTGCAAGGCAAGGGGGTAGAATTGCGCGTTCTCGATCAGAGCATCGATACGAGTAACCCCGCCGGGCGCGCCATGTTGCAAATGTTGGGCGTGTTTGCGGAGTTCGAGACGGCAATACGCGCAGAGCGTCAAATGGATGGGATCGCGAAGGCGAAGGCGAAAGGCACCAAGTTTGGCCGAAGGACCCAAGCGACGCCGGACGTCGTTACCGAAATTCGCCGTCTGCGAGGCGAGGGGATGCTTATCAAGGATATCATGGCGCGTACTGGATTGAGTAAGGCGACTGTTTACCGAGCACTGGATAATGCTTCGGCCAAAGCTGAAACATGACGGCTGCTTAAATGCCAGCGCAACCCCCTTGCCGCGTTATTCCCTGTATCGCCCAATCATCCGCAGTCGTGCCCGCCCCGGTATTTCGTGCTCGTATAAGCATCTTACAACCGAAACGTGGGTCCGGTGCCGACTTGTAGGCTACGAAAACGCGCGCCCCTTGTGCGTCATAAAAATCGTGCGGCGTTATGAGCGTTTCGGAAGTGAAAGCGGCCATCGTCATACCGTTAAACGATGAAAAGCGGCTTTGCTCTGCCGCTTCTCGTTGCTCGATGGTCGTGCACCCTGCGCACATGAAAAGCATTAATAGACCTGCTTTCAACGCTCTCATGGGGCATGCTTTCTTGGTTGGTGCTGACCGTATTGTGGCGGTTTGAATGAACCGCCACCGCCTGGGATGCTAGTTTATCGTTATCTTGCCCATGAAGCTGAGAAATGTCTCGTATGGCATGTCAGCGCAAAATACGTAGTTTTCACTTGCCGTTGCCGACTTCGAACCTGGTAGCGTGTTATGTACAGGATGGCGATTGTCGTACGGCTGGACCGTCAGCATGGCGTCGAAAGCTGCCCAATCACCGCCCAAAACTTCGCTTAGTGCGTTTTCGTACATATGCGCTTGTTCGATTGGCACAATCTGCGAAAAACTCACAAGCGAAGGGCCGTATTCGATAGCAGGTATCGAGTTATATGATGTTGTCATTTCGGTAGCTCCTAGCTGTTCTCATGATTTCTAAAGTCCGGAATTGAGAACTGGCTACCGCAGCCTGACGATTTTAGGCTTTCGCCTTGGACATGTCGTCAGCTTCCGGACTTGGATCAGTGATCAGCCGACCCAAAAGCACATTAGCGCTTTACCAGTTCCTTTTCCATCTGCTAATTCTATTAACGGTTAATGTATTGTCAATATAGATTGATAAATAATAAGTATGTATGATGTATGTAAGACATTAAACTTGTAAGACATACATTCAACATACAGTTTAATACAAAAATATTCGAAAAATATATTTGACTTATTTGGCGCGTTTTCTAATATTTCGCAATGATTGAGAGCGATGCGCAAAATTCAAGATACTTGATGGAAGACGAAGTAGCGGGATTACTCCGATGTTCGCGAGGCAAGGTAAAGCAGCTGCGGCTTTCGGGGAGATTGCCCTATGTGCCGGGCAGGCCGGTACTAATCGATCGCGAAGATCTCCGGCTGTTTATCGACAACGCAAAGATTGCGGCAACATCCGATTCAATGGCACCCTATCGAAAAGACCCAAACGCTTGGAAAAAAGGGACTGAGGCGGCGAGAAAAGCATGGTTGAAAAGTCAACGGCGGCGCCCATAATATTGCTCACTTCGGCTGAAGCCGCGAGAAAAATAGGCAAATCCGAAAGCACCGTGAAGGCGTTACGTGTGAAAGGATTCCTTGCATACATTCCTGGGCGGCCGGTGCTGTTCGAAGAGAGCGATGTTGATGCATACATCGCAGCCCGTGAGGCGGCGATATACGCGAAAAAGGCGCCTTACATCCCCGGAACGCTTGAATTTCAGCAGCGAATTGCCAAAGAGCAATATGTGCGCATTCATATGGATTTCTTTAAGCGGCGTCAGCGCGAAGAGGAACGCCTCAAAAAGAAATGACGCTCAATCGAACGCACCGCCGGTCGGTGTCGATTTGATTGCGGTGTCGATACGACGTCTGTCCGCTTCTAACTGGCGCTTGTAGATCGCCAACTCTTCGCCCGTCATCTCATGCAGTTCTTTACCGGACGGCTTTTCGTCGTTTCGATCAGCGCGATTAAGCATCCCGCCGATTTCCATCAACGTTCTTACGGCGTTCGATTTTGCCTGCGATGTCGCCTTGACGTCCCTGCAGATGGAGAGAGCTGTTTCATAAGCCACTTCGATACCCTCAACGCGCGATCGCCTCCTGACCCGCTCACGTCTTACCAGATCTTCGTCCTGAAAATCATCCTTTGGTTCGCTCATCCGAAAACCCCAACATCCTGATCTGCGTTGCTGATTGCGTCTATGTCCTGAAGCATGCTTTCAAGCCTTTTGCGCTCGGCTGCCAGAGCAGCCACTTCCGGGCTAACTGGCTGAGTTTCTCCGTTCGCTATACGCCGGCGGAAATCATCATTATTCGCCCGTTCTTGCCGTCTGCGCTCGCGTTCCGCCTTCGAGCCGGGAATATGCGTCAATTTCCATTTCTCGTATTCCTGGCGCCTCTCTGGCGTCATGGAAGCTATGCGCTTATTGCGCGCCTTTTCAATCCGGCGTTTGTCAGCGAGCTTACGTTCGGCTCGGGCGACCGCATTGCGCGAATTTCCGTCAGGAAGTTGGACCTTGTGCCACGCTTTGCCCTTGGGCGACTTTCCTCCATGCCATTTGCAGCGCCCGTTTTCCATGGCGAGATTTTTGCAGGGCTCGCCGTCCTTTTTGTTCGTCGCACCACACTTCGGTTTCAAACGCCGTTCGGCGTTCATCTTAAAACAATGTTGCCGCGCAATTTCCCGCCATTCTGCGGATTGCTGCCAGTTTCGAAGCTGCTGCGATTGTATACGTCTCATCAGGCCACCTCGGCAAAGTTGCGCATATGAACTATGTTTTTTATTTCTTGAACGACACACTGCACGTATGGGCGGCGGGCTTGTCGGCCCGACAGCCCCCTACGTAGTAGCGACAAGCCCGATAAGCGATAATGTGCTGAAATCATTGATTTTTTTTTTGGCTTGTCGCTTATCGCTAACCGACAAGACCGACAAGCTATGTGTATGACAAATGTAACCATTTGAATTTAAACAACTTTCTTCTTGTCGCCGATAAGCTGCCGATAAGGCCGACAAGCTCATTGATTGACCTCGTTGCCCTTCACGAATGATCGATAAATTACCCAGGATCCGGTTTCCTTATTACTGGGTTTCTCTGCTCGTAGCCGGACGAACTGTCCGTTCTTCTCAAACTCAAAATTTTTGTAAGCGATGCCGCACGTTACTTTTGCGGTGATAGCGGGCCGCCCCTTAGCGGCGATAATGTTTGCTTCGCGCATTTTTTCGCCGATCGGTTCCCAGAAGCCACTGAGTTCAATTTGATCGTGAGCCCCCATAACTTCGTCAACGATCCTTGCGATCGTTTCGACGTCCTTCTCTTTAATTGAATTTCGTTTTTCCGCTGCTCGCGCTGCCAGCCCATCGACGTCGACTACTTCAAATACAGGCGCCCGATCTCCGTGAAGCTTCAACTGTTCGCGGGGCGACAGTTCGGCACCGTCAAACGGATTAGAGCAGAAAGAGGATGAGCCGTTGCCAATGTTAACGACCTTCTTTCGATAGAAGGTAGGCCGGAGTTTCTGGCTATAACTGAGTTTGGCGTTTTCCAATCTCATCAAGCCGTCGCTAGTGGTTAGGCCAAGCGCTTTTTCAACATCATCGTCGCCAGTCACGTTTGTGAGCGTGTAGGCAGACCGAACTTTACCGACCTGGGCAAAAGCGCCGCGACCGGCACCCATATCTCCAGCTCTCTGTCGGCTTTGCTTGGTTGTATGATGCGTCACGCCGATGCAGCAACGCGTTTCTGCGGCCAGATTGGTGATCTCTTGAAGCAATCTGTTCATATCGTCGTTTGAATTTTCATCGATGCCAGTGGCGAGGTTGATTTGGGGATCAAGAAACGCCAACACGGCGCGGTGTTCGAGTATTATCTTTCGAAGCATTGCAAGTCCTGGGGCGCGTACGAGCCGTCGCTTTTCGTCTCGTTCGAGCAGAATTAAATTAGTGCCGTCCAGACCTGACCAAAGAATGATTTCATGTTTCATGTCTTTTGGGCTCACGCGGTAATGAGTTTGCGCAGCGTTAAGCCTGCGACGCATTTCATCCAGATCGTCCTCGGCGTTGTACACGATAACGGGACCGGAAATGTGCAGTCGCTCTAGAGATGAACCTGTGGCCCCTCTCAGTATGTCTTCTCGGCCAGTCGCGACGGCCAATGCATCAAGCAAATTCATTTGGGATTTGCCGGCTCCCGGTTCGCCGACCAGCTGGTAGCAAACCCCACACGGTAGCCGCGGTTCGATTACAAACTCACGAACAGGAATTGTCTTGGCGTCGATCAGCCCGTTGACTACTTCAATGCCTTTTTCGAACTGTGAATGCTGGGTAAGGTCGCTTTGAACAGATGGGAGGGCGAAGAGTTCGTGAACGGAAGTATCTGCAGCCTCTTGGTCAAACCACTTTGCGGCGCGATCCTGTTGCAACTCGAAAATACGCCCGCCGTGGGCGAAGGATTTTATATGGGGCCGACCAGAAGAAAGCATGATCATAGCTTTGCTGACCCCGTAGTCCGGTTCAAGCGGATCCGGGCAGGGCATATTATCGTATCGCTCCCGATCTTCCAGAATTTCGGCTACCGTGGCGACCGTACCGTCATTGAGTTCCACTCCGAAATCTCCCTGAAGCACACGCTTATCTATGGCCAGAGAGAGGATTTCATCCGTTCGGCTCGCTTCAGCGCCCTTCGCGCGTAAGGTTTCGCTGCGCTCACGGATATAAATTTCACGTTGGCGTGACGCTTCAACGGCCAGCTCTGTACGAATGGCGTTTTCGATACCTCGCAACTTCTCGCCTTCCGCTTCCGTCAGACGTGGCATTTCGTCGGGATGCAACAGGCTGCCCGCCCGACGATGAAGCGAAACGAACCGGATTTGATTTCGTTTCAGACGGGGGTCGAGCAGTATCGCGTCGGCCTCGTACCAAAAACGCGAATAGTCGCTGGTCGCGGCGACGTCGATCAAACTGCAAATCTGTATGTTCCCCGTCTTGTCGACTTTGCCATATCCGAAGCCAGCAAGAATAAGGCGCTGATGCAAGAGCGCCGCAAACTCTTTCACTGCGGTGCCGTTGTCGACCAGATAGTAGCGGTGTTCGCCTGGGCGTCCCGTCTGTTCGCCGGTTTCAGTGTTTTGGATAAACGCCGATGTCGAGGGGCGGGATAAGAAACATGAAATCCCGAAACCGCTGAAAGCCGCCGCAAGAACTCCCGTAAGCTGGTCGGGGTATCCATCCACACGGGCACTTATAATATCTGGCCATGTGGCTTTATCGAAATCAAGACCCATAATGGCAGGCCCCGCTGGGGCACTGAAGAACGTACCATTCTTGGCGATAGCGGTCGGGTTCTCGGAAAGTTGCTTTTCTGGAACGACAAGAGTTTCGTCTGTGTCGGTGTTTGCGGGTGCCAGCACAAGAGCCTCTTGCGCGCCTATGAGCTCGAGTTGTGTTTTAAGCTGTTCCAAAATTTCGATAGGCGCGCCCCGGTATTTCAAACGGGTGGCTTGCCCACGCTCAGCAACAAAACCAGATTTACCGACTTTTATTATTCTGCCGTCGTCGTTCACAGAATACGACTTTGACATGGATGTGTGTCGGGTCAGGCTCCGATAGAGCGTAATCGACACGTCATGGTTATCTGGCCACAACGGCGACGGAGCGCTTGCAGCAAGAAAATCATCTAGATTTTCGGAGTGATTTCGTTGTATATTCATGTTGGAAACCTTCCGACCGGTTCGCCCCTCCAATGGGCAGCCGGTCTTTTCATTTGTCGTTATTGACGATCAATCGAAGATATTTAGGCTTTGATTTCCTGCGTGACTGACGCCGCATTTCCCACATTCGTTGAACGCTTTCGCCGTCGACCTGAATTTTCCCGTCTAGTCGTCCGGAAATCAGTACTCCGCACGCACAGAGCGCATAAACGCGGTTGCGCGAAATCCCGAGCCGGGTTGCGGCTTCAGCGGGTGAAATCATGTTGCTGGCGTATACAGTTTGCATCTTGGTCGTCCTCAGGTTGGTGAGATCGACACAATCACGCTAAAATGTTTGCGATCACAGACCGGCATACGCGTGCGAAATCGCAAATACTACGCATACCGGATACGTGCGCTATTCCGCTTCAGCCACCAGTCGACGCATTGCGGGATGCCTCGATAGTTGTGGATGGCGTCCGCAAGATCGTAGCCTTTGCGGGAATTAAGAAGCTCGTGTTGTTTTGCCTGTATCCATAAATCGTTCAGAGCTCGAACCATAAGCCGGTCACGCCAGATCATCGCTTTGAACGCCTCGAGAAATAGAGCTTTTCCGCAGCGCAATTCCTTCGAGGCTGAAAGGCACTCTTTTATAAACCGGGCGTCCGCTCTCCGTATGTGATGCGCGGTTAGTCCCTGGTTCTCCGACTTTCTGGGAATACCTGCATTGAGGTCTATGGCGGTTTGAGTATGGCACCAATTATCGCTTTTCCGTTGGTGAGCTCCGCGAAAGTTGGCCACGCAGGCATAGATGACGCGAGTTTGCAAAGACACGTAGGCGGGTAAACCGCCCTCACTGGCTTGATCTAGCATTTGGTTGCTGATTGCCAGAAACAGAAGACGTTCATCAACGGCGCGGTCGATATAGCCGGAGAGGTTTGCAGCCTCAGTAACACCCGCAAGCCCCAGTTCTTCGATCACTTTTGCTCGGGTAGTCGTTTTGACGGCTTCATAATGTGCGTTGTTCTGTTCAATGGCGAAGGCCGTATCGCGGTCTGCGCTGGCGTCGACTGGAATGTGGGTGAAAGTTGGCGGGACGCTGTTGGCGTCGAGCCATTCAAAACCTCGAATGAAAAAGCTCAATTTGCTTGCTGGGTGCGGGGCTTTGTAGCTGCGACAGAGCTCTGACATTACGCGGCCTCCCGGACTTTTTCCGCCATCCATTCCTGGACAGCATTGAGCGACCAGCGAGCGGCGCAGCCCAGTTTAATAGGCGGTGGAAATTTCCCAGCACGTATCATTTTATAGATCATGCCGTATTTACAGCAGATCAATTTCTCAACTTCCCGAATATCTATAAAACGGTCGTCTGCTTTGGTTTTTGACATTGGTTAGCTCCCGGAAACTGCCTGTGCAGGTGTATGAAAATCTGTAGGGAACTATGAAGCGTCATACATACATCATACAATGACAGGATACGGGCTACTTAACCTATTAAAATAAAAGGATATTATCTAGAAAGCTAGCGGGATGGCTTGTTTGGGCGCCGCCTCAACGCAGCCATCAGGCTAGTTTTCCTCCCACCGCGTAACCATCTTTCGACAGCCGCCCGACAGTCAGCCTCAGCCTTCTGATTTTGAATGATGGCCAATGCAATGTTTTTAATAGTGGGATCTCGCCCCTCTTCAGAAACTAGCGCGGTTGCGCGAGAGTAACAGGCGGTCTCGAAAATAGACTTCTCGGTTTCAGACCCATAGCCGAACTGAAAGAAATCATCCTTTTTCATCATTTTCCGGTATTCACGAGCCATTTCACCGGATTGGAAATCGAACTCGGCGTGATCAGGGTCCAGTTTCGGCGGAACCTTATTCGGCCGCCCTCTGGGAACTGCCCGCTTAGTTAGCTTCGTGATATCAGTCATCCAAAAACCCCCAAGCTGGATTTGCGCATTCCGTCCAGTTCATCGGCCCACCACTGCGACATTCTCAATCTGTCGTCCCAGTAAGCGGCGCGGTGATAGGCTCTGCGCACCTGATTGCTGTCGGCATGGGCGAGTTCTGCTTCGATAGCATCGGCTGGCCACATCCCGCTTTCATTCAATATAGTTGATGCGCTGGCGCGAAAACCGTGGCTGGTAACTTGATCGGTCGTGTAGCCCATCCGGCGGAGAGCGGCGTTGAATGTGTTCTCACTGATTGGCTTTCGTCGGGAACGGATCGAAGGGAAGACCAAAGTGCCGTCTCCGGTGAGCTTATGCGTTCCTTCCAAAATGGCAATTGCCTGTCTGGGAAGCGGCTTGCGATGCTCGCGTCGCATCTTGGTTCGTTCCGCGGGAATGACCCATGTCGCATCTTTTAGATCGAACTCACTCCAGTGAGCCATTCGCAATTCACCGGGTCGGGGATAGAGAATCACCATCAGCTGTAGCGCTGCCCGTGTTTCGGGGGTGCCGTCGTAATTCCAGATCGCCCGAAGCAGCCCGCCGAACATCTTTCTATCCGTGATAGCTGCCCGATGCTTATGGGTAGGCGAGATAAGGGCGCCACGAAGCGCGATAGTGGGGTCGTTTTCGGCTCGCGCCGTCGCAATGGCATAGCGAAACACTTGGCCAATGGTCGCCCGCATTCGTTTTGCAGTCTCGTAACGTCCGTCTGCTTCAACCTGTCGCAGCGCGTCCAGAACCTCCGCAGCCGTGATTTCCGCTATCGGGCGGTTGCCGAGAGTAGGGCGAGCGAAGTCGAGCACCCAGCGCTTCTTAATCATCGTGGCGTCCGCACGGCCTTCGCGCTGAAAGTTTGCCAGGACTTCGTCAGCGATGATGTCAAACGTGTTAGCGGCTGAAATCTTTTTCGCCCGTTTCTCAGCCTTGGCTTGCTGGCTTGGATCGGTGCCTTGGGCAAGCAGCTCTTTCGCACTGTCACGACGTTTCCGAGCGTCAGCGAGTGAAATCGCCGGATAAGCGCCGAGCGCCAGGAGCTTCTGTTTTCCTTCAAACCGGTAAGCGAGCCGCCATAACTTGGAACCTGTCGGGTTTACGAGCAAATGAAGCCCGCCGGCATCGCTGTACTTCTTCGGCGTTGTGGTTGATTTGATGTTGCGAACGGTTGTGTCTGTCAGCGACATTGTTGGTATCTCGTGAGTTGGTATCGGCTTAATCGCCAGCTACCAACAACGATACCAACAAAAATCGAGCCTTCAAGGGCAGGGCTGTGAACCGACATAAACGCCCGTAAAGATAGAGCTCTTCACAACTATCTGGAAAATATAGCGTTTTCGGCTACTCACAATCTCTGTGAATTTCTGTGAAAGTGAAAATGGTGCCCCCAGAGAGACTCGAACTCCCGACCCCCTGATTACAAATCAGGTGCTCTACCAACTGAGCTATAAGGGCACTTGCGCCCGATTAGCACAAATGCAGCGCGTGTAAAACGAAAATTCATCGCATGCAGGTCATGGCAACCGGGTTTTTCATGTGATAGCCAATAGCGGGTTGGGGAAACAGTGGCAAACTTGTCAGAGTTGGGCCAGATTCGGGACTGTAAATATGGAAGATAAATCGCTCGCGCTTCATTTTCTGTCATCGGGAACCGAAGAATCACTTGTCGCCCAGAAAGAGCTTGTCGCTCGATATGGCCATGTGGCTGCCGAAGATGCTGATATCATCGTCGCGCTTGGCGGCGATGGAACCATGCTGCAGGCGCTTCGCGACTTCATGAACAGCGGCACTCCGATCTATGGCATGAATCGCGGCTCTGTCGGCTTCCTTATGAACGAGTTCAGCGTCGATGATCTGCCGGAGCGCATTCTTGCCGCCCAAATGGAAACTATTCGCCCGCTTGTCATGGTCGCAGAAACTGAATCAGGACAATCTTTCGAGGCTTTGGCCATCAACGAAGTTTCCCTTTTCCGCCAGTCCTATCAGGCCGCCAAGATCCGGATAACGATTGACGGCAAGGTGCGGTTGAACGAACTCGTTTGCGACGGCGTTATGGTCGCGACGCCTGCGGGTTCCACTGCCTATAATCTTTCGGCGCAAGGCCCCATTCTGCCGCTTGAAGCGCCGCTTCTGGCGTTGACCCCGGTAAGCCCCTTCCGTCCGCGCCGCTGGGGCGGTGCGCTTCTGCCAAAGCATGTGACCGTTCGCATGGATTTGCTGGAAACCGAAAAACGCCCGGTCAATGCGGTCGCTGACAATAACGAGGTCAAGTCGGTGAAGTCTGTAACCGTGCGGGAGGCGCCGAACAGTCAGGTCGCCATCCTTTTTGACCGAAATCATTCCTGGGACGAGCGCATCCTGACAGAACAGTTCAGGCATTAGTTTTAGCAGATAAGTGGCGCACCGGTTCAGCTACGCAAATGCTCTTTAGCTTTTGATAATTTGAATAAATTTGTTCAAGTTCCGCATTGATTTCGATTGTTGCAGCACAATCGAAGCAATTTGATATCTTTCGATGGTATTTTAGTTGACTTTTGCACGCTGTGGACGTACGCGATGCTGCAAGAAAACGCATAATGCGTTGCAGACGCCTTATTCTGCCTTGGTTCCTGCGCCCGATGACGCGGCTGCAATGACAGGATGGGTGGAAATCATTTCCAAACCAGAGAGCTGCGCCTCCATTGACGACATTTGCCGAACTCGGTCTTTCCCCGAAAGTGCTCGCTGCTGTAGAAGCGGCGGGATATTCTGCGCCCACACCTATTCAGGCAGGAGCCATTCCTCCAGCCCTTGAACGCAAGGACGTTCTCGGTATCGCGCAGACGGGAACCGGAAAGACTGCGTCTTTCGTGCTTCCGATGCTCACGCTTCTGGAAAAGGGCCGGGCGCGGGCGCGCATGCCGCGTACGCTCATTCTGGAGCCGACCCGCGAACTCGCAGCGCAGGTCGAGGAAAATTTCGTCAAGTACGGTGTGAACCATCGGTTGAACGTGGCCCTTCTGATTGGCGGCGTGTCGTTCGATGAACAGGAACGCAAGCTGGAACGTGGTGCCGATGTTCTCATCGCAACGCCCGGTCGCCTGCTCGATCATTTCGAACGCGGCAAGCTGCTCCTGACTGGTGTTGAAATTCTCGTCATCGACGAGGCAGACCGTATGCTCGACATGGGATTCATCCCCGACATTGAGCGCATCTGCAAGCTCATTCCGTTTACGCGTCAGACGCTTTTCTTCTCGGCCACCATGCCGCCGGAAATCACCAAGCTGACCGAACAGTTCCTGCATTCGCCAACGCGCATCGAAGTCGCAAAAGCTTCCTCCACGGCCAAAACCGTGACCCAGCGTCTGGTGAAATCCAGCAAGAAGGATTGGGACAAGCGCGCAGTTCTGCGCGATCTCATCCGTGCGGAAGGCGACACGCTCAAGAACGCGATTATTTTTTGTAATCGTAAGAAAGACGTATCCGAACTGTTCCGCTCGCTGACGCGACACGAGTTCAATGCCGGTGCTTTGCATGGCGATATGGATCAGCGCGCGCGCATGACCATGCTGGCAAACTTCAAGGAAGGCAAGCTGCAGTTGCTGGTAGCGTCCGATGTTGCTGCACGCGGTCTCGACATTCCCGATGTGAGCCACGTTTTCAATTTCGACATTCCGATTCATTCGGAAGACTATGTTCACCGCATTGGCCGTACCGGTCGCGCTGGACGTTCCGGCAAGGCATTCACGATCGTGACGCCCTCCGATACGAAGTATCTTGCAGCTATTGAGAATATGATCGGCGAAAAGATCGAATGGCTCGACGGCGATCTGTCGACGCTGCCTGCCGTTGACGAGGCAGACGATCAGCGCAAGAGCAAGAATGCTCGCGGCAAAGGCAAGGATGCCAAGGGCAAGGACAAGCCAAAAGACAAGCCGAAGGCAAAGCCTGTCGAAGTTCTCGATCCTGCCGAACAGCCGCAGCCAGTCATCGAATCCAGCGAACGCCGCGATGCGATCCGCGCTTCCAATGATGAGCGCCGCGGCAAGCCGCAGCATGAGCAGAAGCGTCGCCGTGATCGTGACGATGACGGCCCGACGCCTGTAGGTTTCGGCAACGATATTCCTGCCTTCATGTTGATTCCAACGGGAATCTGACGGAAGCAGTAGGGAAGCGGATCAATCGGCTGCAGGCTAGCGCTTCGCAGCCGATTTCTTTTTTGGCTTGGTTTTCTCGCTCCGCAGGGCTGCATCATAGGCAAGGCGCGCCCAGTGCGTCATTATTTCCGGATCGTCGAACACTTCGCTTGGCACACTCCAGTAAGGCATGGCAATTGGATCGCCACCCTTACGACCTTCATAGGTCCATTGGGTGGCGCCTGCGTCAATGAAATCCGGGATGGTTACTTCGTCAGCTTTCAAGAGCAACTCGTCGCGGACGACGAGTGCAAAGATCAGGCCTTGGTGATAGATGCCCTTGCCGCCAAACATGCGGCGGATGCTGATGGGTCCGAAGTCCTGCAACAAATCGCGAAGAGCTTCGTCATCCATCGGCGAACACCTTGTCCTGGATCAGGCTGCACCTTGCATCTGGCGAAGGCTTTCCGGCGAAGCGGCTTTGATCTCGACGGATTCGCCGCAACCGCATGCGGACGTCTGGTTTGGATTGTTGAAGACAAAACCCGTGCGTAAGGTCGTCACTTCGAAATCCATCTGGGTGCCGAGCAGGAACAGAACGGCTTCAGGCGCGATAAAGACTTTCGCGTCATCTTTTTCGATCACATCGTCGCCTGCTTTGGCTTCGGTGACGAGATCGATAGTATATTCCATCCCTGCGCAACCGCCTTTTTTTACACCCACCCGGATACCAAGAGCGCCGTCCCGTGATGCGATGATATCGCGAACGCGATCAGCTGCCTTGTCAGTTAGCGTCATGACTGCGAAACGGCCCATTTTCTCTCTTCCGGTATCGTGCTGGAATATGGACGAAGAATCGTCCAATCATGTCGCAACAGGCTGAGTTTCCTCTGCGTCTGCCACGTTTTCACTATAGTTAGTGTTGTAACATCATTACTGCAATACACCAAATCGGGAGCGCCACTGAAGCGTTCCACAATAAGTTTGCTAGGAAGAGGAGAAGCGAATGTCGAATGACCGGATGAAACCTCTGATGCTGGCTGCTGTGATCGGCATTCTGGGCACGGGGCTGGCAGGCTTTTCGGCCGGAATTGCTCTGGCGCAAAATCCGCCGAAGGCCGCGCCCGAAGAAACACCCAGAAACGTTGAAGAGAAGCACGATAAAGCTGCCAAGCCGGTTGAGGAAACGAAACCTTCCGAGCAGACGCAGGATGCAGCCGGAGGTGTGACGGTCCCGGACTATCGTGATGATCGCTCCACACCGCAGGCGCTGATCGAATCCTATTACAATGCAATCAATCGCAAGGAATATACCCGAGCCTATGGCTATTATTCCGAGGAGGGGCGGGAGCCCGACTTCAAGACCTTTGTAAAGGGCTATGAGAACACCAAGAGCGTAAAGGTCGCGCTGCGCAAGACTGATCCGGACCCCGGCGCTGGCCAGATCTACTGGAGCCAGCCGCTGGCCATCGAATCTGAAACGACGGATGGCAAAAAGGAAGTCTTTACAGGCTGCTACACGATTCATCTCACAAATCCCGGCATGCAGGAAGAGCCGCCTTTCAAGCCGATGCAGATTATGACGGGATCGTTGACCAAGTCGCCGCTGGAGCTGGAAAAGAGCGTTCCGGAGACTTGCGAAGCGCCATAAAAAGAATTGGCAGGTTGGCTCTTGACCTTACCACGATGGGAAGCCCCATCTTATGGTCAGTCCTATAAGGAGTGACTGAGTTGATGAAGTTTTCCATTCCCAAGATGAAGTGCGGCGGTTGTGCCGATAACATTACCGTCGCGCTGCGCAAGCTTGATGCAACGGCACCAATCGAAATCGATCTCGACACGAAAGAGGTCGAATTCGGCGGCAATGTTTCGCAGGACGCCGTTCTTTCCGCACTGGCTGCAGCCGGTTATCCGGCATCGAACGCTCAATAATGTGATTTCAAGGGCGCTTGTTTCAAAGTGCTGCGAACGATAGAGCCCATCCCGAAAAGCGTAAAACGGTTTCGGGCAGGCCTTGTGTCAAAACAGACACCGAGATGCCGGGAAGCGGAAGCTTTCCGGCATTTCCATATCCAGATGCTGGTAACAAGAAGCGGGTATCAGTGAGCATAAATGCCGCAAATGCTGTGTTTCATTGACTGGACCCGCGATTTTTGCCACATCAACGGCAAATCTCGTTTATGGTGCTCCTTGTACGTCAAGAAAGACGCGCGGGCTCCAATGGCATGAAACATCGCATTCCGCGACAAGGAAGGGTTTAGGGCTATGGCAGCCGATTTCCAGGATCTTCGCACAAAGATGGTCGACAACCAGATCCGCACGACGGACGTAACCGATCTGGCGGTTATCGATGCTTTCCTGACCGTCCCGCGCGAGGCTTTCGTTCCCGCCGCCCGTCAGGTTCTGGCCTATATCGACGAAGACCAGCTTCTTGAAAGCGAAGGCAAGCAGCAGCGCTACATCATGGAACCTTCGCCTTTCGCCAAGCTCGTGCAGCTTGCGCGCATCAAGAATACCGACGTGGTTCTCGATGTCGGCTGCGGTACCGGATATTCGGCAGCCATCCTTTCCAAGCTCGCTAGTTCGGTGATCGGTCTGGAAAGTGATTCCGTATTGTCAGCTGCTGCGACGGCCCGTCTCGCTGAATTGGGCTATGACAATGTTGTGATCGTTTCAGGTGAACTGCAGGCAGGCTATCCGTCCGAAGCACCCTATGATGTAATCGTCATTGAGGGCGCCGTCGATTTCGTTCCGGACGCGCTTCTCGGCCAGTTGAAGGATGGCGGACGCTTGGTCGCCGTCGAGGGCCGCGGGAATGCTGGCGTTGCGCGGATTTATGTTAAAGAAAATGGTGTTGCATCGGGACGCGGTGTGTTCAACACTGCGGTTCGTCCGCTGCCGGGATTCGAGCGCGTTGCGCAGTTCGAATTTTAATTTTAGCGGATGATACAATTCTGCAACGCTGCGGAATTTGTTTGTGCAAGCTCTGGCGGGGGCAATAGAAATAACCGAATTTAGAGGTTATTAGGATTTGCCCGAACCGATCGGTTCGATAGTTGGATTCGTTTGTTCTTAATATGAGGTACCCGGTGTTCAAAACGTGCAAAGGACTGGTAGCGGCCGCAGCATTGTTGTCTGGCAC
>WPCJ01239555.1_pt1 | contig 28391 bp, 22 predicted proteins | sample 5399831 | NCBI WGS metagenome assembly WPCJ01 (sample SAMN12869470, study PRJNA574797) | sludge metagenome | isolation source: wastewater treatment of pH10 | place: China:Beijing | collected 2019-05-20 | reverse complement strand
CTCAACTCGGCCACGTCCGACGAGGAGTCGCGCTCGCGCTCGCTGTCGGCGATGCGCCGCCGCCAGGAGAAGTTCAAGCGCGCCATGCATCAGGAGCCGCGCGAGAAGATTTCGCGCGAGGTTATCCTGCCCGAGACGATCACCATCGCCGATCTTGCCAACCGCATGTCGGAGCGCGCGGTCGACATCGTGAAGTTCTTCATGAAGCAGGGCGATATCATGAAGCCCGGCGACGTCATCGACGCGGATACCGCCGAGCTGGTCGCCAGCGAATTCGGCCACACGGTGCGCCGCGTCGCGGAAGCCGATATCGAGGAAGGCGTCTTCAAGGATCCGGATCGTCCGGAAGACCTGGTGCCGCGCCCGCCCGTCGTCACCATCATGGGCCATGTGGACCACGGCAAGACGTCGCTGCTCGACGCCATCCGCAACGCAAACGTCCAGTCGGGCGAGGCGGGCGGCATCACGCAGCACATCGGCGCCTATCAGGTCGAGAAGAACGGACACAAGATCACCTTCATCGACACGCCCGGCCACGCGGCCTTCACCGCCATGCGCGCCCGCGGCGCGCAGGCCACCGACATCGCCGTGCTGGTGGTCGCCGCCGACGATTCCGTGATGCCGCAGACGGTCGAGTCCATCAGCCACGCCAAGGCGGCGGGGGTTCCGATCATCGTCGCCATCAACAAGATCGACAAGCCGTCCGCCGATGCCCAGAAGGTGCGCACGCAGCTTCTGCAGCACGAGGTGTTCGTGGAATCGATGGGCGGCGACGTCCTCGACGTCGAGGTCTCGGCGACGAAGGGTACCAATCTCGACAAGCTTCTGGAGGCGATCCTTCTGCAGGCCGAGATACTCGACCTCAAGGCCAACCCGGATCGCACCTCCGAGGGCGTCGTCATCGAGTCCAAGCTCGACAAGGGCCGCGGCTCGGTCGCGACGGTTCTCGTGCAGATCGGCACGCTGATGATCGGCGACATCGTCGTCGCCGGTAGCGAGTGGGGCCGGGTGCGCGCGATCCTCAACGATCGCGGCGAGCAGCTCAAGGAAGCCGGCCCGTCGACGCCGGTGGAAGTGCTTGGCCTTCAGGGCGCACCGCGCGCAGGCGACCGTTTCGCGACGGTCCCGAGCGAGGCTCGCGCCCGCGAGATCACGGAATACCGCCAGCGTCTGGCGCGTGAGAAGGCGGTCGCCAGGCATGCCGGCCAGCGAGGCTCGCTGGAGCAGATGATGTCGCAGTTGCAGTCCAGCGGCCTGAAGGAGTTCCCGCTGGTCATCAAGGGCGACGTTCAGGGCTCGATCGAGGCGATCGCTACGGCAATCGACAAGCTCGGCACGGACGAAGTGCGCGCACGTATCGTCCATTCGGGCGTCGGCGCCATCACCGAGACCGACATCTCGCTCGCCGAGACGTCGGGAGCGGCGGTCATCGGCTTCAACGTCCGCGCCAATCCGCAGGCGCGGTCCGCAGCCGAGAGCGCAGGCATCGAGATCCGCTACTACAACGTCATCTACAGCCTCGTGGACGACGTGAAAGCGGCCATGTCGGGCCTGCTCTCGCCGGAACGCCGCGAAACCTTCATCGGCAACGCCGAGATCCTCGAAGTGTTCGACATCACCAAGGTCGGCAAGATCGCCGGCTGCCGTGTCACCGAGGGCAAGGTCGAGCGCGGCGCGGGCGTCCGCCTGATCCGCGACAACGTGGTCATCCACGAAGGCACGCTGAAGACGCTCAAGCGCTTCAAGGACGAGGTCTCCGAGGTCCCCGTGGGCCAGGAATGCGGCATGGCGTTCCAGAACTACGAGAACCTTCAGGTCGGCGACGTCATCGAGTGCTTCCGCGTCGAGATGATCACCCGGTCGCTGTGATGACCAAGAGCGGCCGATGGTTGATCAACCTCACCGGCCGCTCGCCCTCTACCGCTACCGCCTGACGACCATCGACGCGCTGGCATTCGAGCGGCTGCCGGGCGAATGGACCGGCCGGCAGAAGCTGGCCTTCATCCTGTCGCTGATGTTCGTCGGCGCGCTCGCCGGCTTCCTTGAGGAGTCCAGCGGCATCTGGTGGTGGGCCGCAGTCGGGGGGCTTCTGCTTCTCTGGGCGGCGGCGGGCCTCGCGTTCCGCAACTGGCATACGCTCAGGCGGGCCAGGGCGCTGGCCGCGCGCGAGGGCGAAACGCAGGTCGAGGAATGGAGCGATCATCTTCTGATCCTGTCGCAGCAGGGCTCGCGGCGTCTTGGCTATGAGGACATCGGCAAGGTGATCGCCACCGATGCGCATGTCTTCATCCTCCATCGCGGCGGCGTGGTGATCGTGCCGCTGCGCGCTTTCGATACGCCCGAGGCGATGCAGGCCTTCGCGGAGGCGGTCGACACGCGCAGCATCAGGGCAGCGCCATGATCCGCTCCCGATTTGCTCTAGCCAAGCCGGCTCAACAACGGTAAGTGCCCGCAACGCGGTTCGAACCCGTATCAAGAAAGAACACTTTCATGCCCCGATCGACAACGGCTGGCCCCTCCCAGCGCATGCTGCGCGTCGGCGAACAGGTGCGCCATGCGCTTTCCGAGATGCTGCAGCGCGGAGAGATCACCGATCCCGTCATCGAGACGAGCGTCATCTCCGTTTCCGAGGTGCGCATGTCTCCCGACCTGAAGATCGCGACGGCCTTCGTCTCGCCGCTCGGCGCGAAGGATACGGGTGCTGTGATCGAGTCGCTGAACCGCCATGCCAAATTCATTCGCGGCCGCGTGTCGCATGCCCTGCGGCAGATGAAGTACATGCCGGAATTCCGCTTCCGCCTCGATACGAGCTTCGACAATTTCTCGAAAATCGACGAGCTGCTGAAGTCGCCGGAAGTCGCGCGCGATCTCGGCCATGATGAGCCCGGACAGGAAAAGGACGACGACTGATGGCCCGGCGCGGAAAGAAGAAGGGACGCCCGGTCTCAGGCTGGGTCATCCTCGACAAGCCTGTCGGCATGGGCTCGACAGACGCGGTGTCGAAGGTCAAGTGGCTGTTCCAGGCAGAGAAGGCCGGCCATGCCGGCACGCTGGACCCGCTGGCATCTGGCATGCTGCCGATCGCCCTGGGCGAGGCGACCAAGACGGTGCCCTATGTGCAGGACGGCGCGAAGGTCTATCGCTTCACGGTCGCCTGGGGCGAGGAGCGCTCCACCGACGACCTGGAAGGGCCGGTGACGAAATCCTCCGACAAACGCCCTTCCGAAGCCGATATCCGCGCGCTGCTGCCGAAATACACGGGCGTCATCAGGCAGGCGCCGCCCCAGTTCTCGGCGATCAAGATCGCGGGCGAGCGCGCCTACGACATCGCCCGCTCGGGCGAAGCTGTAGAAATTCCCGAGCGCGAGGTGGAGATCGGGCGCTTCGACCTGATCGAGATGCAGGAGGGACGGACAGTCTTCGAGATCGAATGCGGCAAGGGCACCTATGTGCGCAGCCTCGCGCGCGACATGGGGCGCGACCTCGACTGCTACGGTCACATTTCCGATCTGCGGCGCGTCGAGGTCGATCCCTTCACGGCGGAGGACTTCGTCACCGTCGCCGAGCTGGAGGCCGCTCGCTTCGGCGAGGCCGGCCAGCCGGAGGGCGAGCCGCTGCCAATGGACTTCACCGCGATCGACGATCTTCTGGTAGACACCGTTGCCGCGCTGGACTGCCTGCCGCAGGTCGCGCTGTCCGACGACGCGGCCTGCCGGATCAGGCTCGGCAATCCGGTGATCGTGCGCGGGCGCGACGCTCCAGTGGAGGCCGAGGAGGCCTGTGCGACGGCGCGCGGGAAGCTCGTGGCGATCGGCGCGATCGAGGCCGGCATGTTCAAGCCCAAGCGCGTCTTCGCCGGTTGAACCGCCTTGAAAATGCGCTCTGGCTTTTTTGCCGGAATTCCCCTATATGCCCCGCAGCATCGCGGACGGACCATCGTTCCGCCGCCTTGTCCACTGGCCCTTGCTGGACGACATCCCGGCTGTGGGCGTCCCATTCCTCACAATCGAAAGGAAGCATCCGATGTCGATCACCGCTGAACGCAAGGCGGCCCTTATGGCCGAGTATGCAACCGCAAAGGGCGACACCGGTTCTCCGGAAGTCCAGGTTGCCATCCTCTCCGAGCGCATCAAGAACCTGACCGAGCACTTCAAGGATCACAAGAAGGACAACCACTCCCGTCGCGGACTGCTTGCCCTGGTCTCGCAGCGCCGCAGCCTTCTTGATTACCTCAAGCGCAAGGACGAAGCCCGCTATTCGACCCTGATCGAGAAGCTGGGCCTGCGCCGCTGACGAAATCGACCGGCGCGCCTAACGCGCGCCGGTCGCTCATTCCGGAACCGCGATAATCGGGCGGTTCATCGTTCGAGCGCCGGCAAAAGGTCCGGCCCGGACAGCCCATGGACGGTCATGGGGCAGGATTGCAGGATGCTCGGCCGCACCGCGCGGTGCACCAGACCCGAACCTCCCGTTGTCTTGCCCGTGGCTCGCCCTAACGAAGCCGGGGAACGGCCGGGCGCGGCAGGACCGCGTTGCCTTCCCATATGAAGGACAAGTCATGTTCAACCACCACAAAGTCGAAATCGAATGGGCAGGACGCCCGCTCGTCCTGGAGACAGGCAAGATCGCCCGCCAGGCCGACGGAGCCGTTCTCGCCACCTATGGCGAGACCGTCGTGCTTGCCACCGTCGTGTCGGCCAAGGAGCCCAAGCCGGGCTTCGACTTCTTCCCGCTGACCGTCAACTACCAGGAAAAGACCTACGCCGCGGGCAAGATACCCGGCGGCTATTTCAAGCGCGAGGGACGCCCGAGCGAGAAGGAAACGCTGGTTTCGCGCCTGATCGACCGCCCCATCCGCCCGCTCTTCGCCGAAGGCTACAAGAACGACACGCAGGTCGTCGTAACCGTGCTCCAGCACGACCTGGAGAATGATCCGGACATCCTGTCCATCGTCGCCACCTCGGCCGCGCTGACACTTTCGGGCGTACCCTTCATGGGCCCGATCGGCGGCGCGCGCGTCGGCTACATCAACGGCGAGTATGTGCTGAACCCGCACATCGACGAGATGCAGGAATCCAAGCTCGACCTCGTTGTCGCCGGCACCGACGCCGCCGTGCTGATGGTCGAGTCGGAAGCGCAGGAACTGTCCGAGGACGTCATGCTCGGCGCGGTCATGTTCGGTCACAAGGGCTTCCAGCCGGTGATCGACGCCATCGTCAAGCTGGCCGAGGTCGCCGCCAAGGAGCCGCGCGACTTCACCCCGCCGTCCCATGGCGATCTGGAAAAGGAAATGCTCGCGCTGATCGAATCCGACCTGCGCGCCGCCTACAAGAACACCGTCAAGCAGGAGCGCTATGCCGCCGTCGACGCCGCCAAGGCGAAGGTGAAGGCGCATTTCACCCCGGCCGAAGGCGAAGAGGCGAAATATTCGTCGGAGGCCGTCGCCACGGTATTCAAGGAACTCCAGGCAAAGATCGTGCGCTGGAACATCCTCGACACCTCCTCGCGCATCGACGGCCGCGACCTGTCGACGGTCCGCAAGATCGTGTCGGAAGTCGGCGTCCTGCCGCGTACGCATGGTTCCTCGCTGTTCACGCGCGGCGAGACGCAGGCGCTGGTCGTCGCCACGCTCGGCACCGGCGAGGACGAGCAGTATGTCGACAGCCTCACCGGCATGTACAAGGAGAAGTTCCTCCTTCACTACAACTTCCCGCCCTACTCCGTCGGCGAGACCGGCCGCATGGGTTCGCCGGGACGTCGTGAGATCGGCCACGGCAAGCTTGCATGGCGCGCCATCCGCCCGATGCTGCCTGCGGCGGAAAGCTTCCCCTACACGCTGCGCGTCGTCTCCGAGATCACCGAGTCCAACGGTTCATCCTCGATGGCGACCGTCTGCGGCACCTCGCTGGCACTGATGGATGCGGGCGTTCCGCTGTCCAAGCCGGTTGCCGGCATCGCCATGGGCCTCATCAAGGAAGACGAGCGCTTCGCGGTTCTGTCCGACATTCTCGGCGACGAGGATCATCTCGGCGACATGGACTTCAAGGTGGCCGGCACGCTGGGTGGCATCACCGCGCTGCAGATGGACATCAAGATCGACGGCATCACCGAGGAGATCATGAAGGTTGCCCTCGGCCAGGCCAAGGACGGCCGTCTGCACATCCTCGGCGAGATGGGCAAGGCGCTCTCGGGCGCTCGTGCCGAACTGGGCGAGTTCGCGCCGCGCATCGAGGTGATGCACATCCCGACCGACAAGATCCGCGACGTGATCGGCTCCGGCGGCAAGGTGATCCGCGAGATCGTCGAGAAGACCGGCGCCAAGATCAACATCGAGGATGACGGCACGGTGAAGATCGCTTCGTCCAACGCCAAGGAGATCGAGGCGGCGAAGAAGTGGATCCACACCATCGTCGCCGAGCCTGAAGTCGGCGAGATCTACGAGGGCACCGTCGTCAAGACGGCCGACTTCGGCGCATTCGTCAATTTCTTCGGACCGAAGGACGGTCTCGTCCACATCTCGCAGCTTGCCAACGACCGCGTCGCCAAGACGTCGGACGTCGTCAAGGAAGGCGACAAGGTCTATGTCAAGCTGATGGGCTTCGACGAGCGCGGCAAGGTCCGCCTTTCCATGAAGGTCGTCGACCAGCAGACCGGCAAGGAGATCGTTCGCGAGAAGAAGGCCGAGGGCGAAGACGTTCCCGCCGCCTGATTCTCTGAAACCTGATCGTTCGACGGGCGCGGCTTTCGGGTTCGCGCCCGTTTTGTTTGACGGCCCAGAAAAGCAACAAAGTCCCGCATGCGCGATGCACTGAAAACCCTGTTCCACCCGTTCGAAAGCGGCAGCGTCGATATTCCCTCTCAGGGGCGTTTCCTCTTTCTCAACGCCGAGGCCGGTTTCCGTCTGCCCCAGGGTTTCGGCGCCGCGCTGGAGCCGGTGCAGGGTTTCCGGCCCCGTTTTCGGGTGCTTCAGTCGGCAGGTTACGCCGTTTCACCCGTGGTCGAGGCAAGCGGCTTCGATGGCGCGCTGGTGCTTGCAGACAGGCATCGCGGGCAGAACGAGGCGTGGATCGCCGATGCCGTCGAGCGCACGGTTCCCGGCGGACTGATCCTGGTCGCAGGGGGCGGCGAGGACGGCATTGCCAGCCTGCGCAAGCGCGTCGGGAAGCTTGTGGAACTCGACGGTTCGCTGCCCAAGTATCACGGCGTCGCATTCTGGTTCCGCCGTCCCGCCGATGCATCGGGTCTTGCCGCGCTAAGGCCAGCCCCGGCGCTCGTCGACGGCCGCTTCGCTACCGCGCCCGGCATGTTCTCCTTCGATCGGATCGATCCCGGCTCGCGCCTGCTTGCGGAGTGTCTGCCTGACAGCGCCAAGGGCGCCGCCGCGGATTTCGGAGCGGGCTGGGGCTATCTCGCTGCGCAACTCGCGGACAGGACCCATGGGCTGACCGCCATCGACCTTTACGAAGCGGACTACAGTTCCCTGGAGGCAGCCAGGGCAAATCTCGCGGCCCGCGCGCAGCCTCCGGAATTCGGCTTCCACTGGTGCGATCTGGTCACGGAAACCGTCGATCGCAAATACGAGCTGATCGTCATGAACCCTCCCTTCCACCAGGGCCATGCGGCGGAACCCGGCCTCGGCCAGGCGATGATAAAGGCCGCCTCGTCGGCCCTGAAGCGGGAAGGGCGCATGATGATGGTCGCCAATCGAGGCCTGCCCTATGATCGGATGCTGGCCTCGCATTTCGCCGAGGTGCGGGAAATCCGCAACGAAGCCGGTTTCCGCGTCATCGCCGCGAGGCCGTGAGCTGCCGCACCCGCTTTGTTCCGTTCCTGCGACCCGCCACAACCTGAGCACACGCGGGAATACATGTTTGTTCATGTCTTGTTCTTGCTTTCCGCATATGTCTATGCTTCCCTGAAAAAAGCAATGTGATCCGGCGTCCCAACGTATCGGCGGATCGCAGGAGGGGTGGCATGGTTTCACGAGTGCGGACGGTTGCGTTCCAGGGCATCGAAGCGGTGCCCGTGGACGTTCAGGTCATGATCGCGCCGGGCAAGGTCGGCATGCACATCGTCGGCCTGCCCGACAAGGCTGTCGCTGAAAGCCGCGAAAGGGTGCAGGCCGCCCTACATGCGTCGGGCCTGTCCATGCCTGCCAAGAAGGTGACTATCAACCTCGCTCCGGCCGACCTGCCCAAGGAAGGCAGCCATTACGACCTGCCGATCGCCCTTGGCCTGATGGCTGCGCTGGGGGCCATTCCCGGGGATTCCCTCGCTGATTTCGTCGTGCTCGGCGAGCTGTCGCTCGACGGCACCATCGCATCAGTGGCGGGCGCGCTGCCGGCCGCCATCGGCGCCAACGCGCAGGGCAGGGGTCTGATCTGCCCCCATGCCTGCGGACCCGAAGCCGCGTGGGCGGGGTCCGACATCGACATTCTCGCGCCCTTCAGCCTGATCGCCGTCGCCAATCATTTTCACGGCACGCAGGTGCTGACGCGGCCTGCGGCGAGCGTCCATGCGCCGGCGGATGACCTGCCCGACCTCGCCGACATCAAGGGGCAGGAAAGCGCGCGCCGCGCCCTGGAAGTGGCTGCAGCCGGCGGCCACAACCTGCTGATGTCGGGCCCGCCCGGCTCGGGCAAGTCGATGCTCGCGCAACGCCTGCCGTCGATCCTTCCGCGTCTCCAGCCAAGGGAGCTGCTCGAGGTCTCCATGATCGCCTCCATGGCGGGGGAGCTGGCGGGCGGCAAACTTACGGACCGGCGACCCTTCCGCGCGCCGCATCATTCTGCGTCGATGGCGGCCCTCGTCGGCGGCGGGCTGAGGGTCAGGCCCGGGGAGATGTCGCTCGCCCATAATGGCGTGCTCTTTCTCGACGAGTTCCCGGAATTTTCGCCGCAGGCGCTCGACGCGCTGCGCCAGCCGCTCGAGACCGGCGAATGCGTAATCGCGCGAGCCAACCACCGTGTCGCTTATCCCGCGCGGATTCAGCTCATCGCGGCCATGAACCCCTGCAAATGCGGGATGGCGGGCGAGCCCGGCTATCGCTGCGCGCGTGGCCCGCGCTGCCAGGCGGACTATCAGGCGCGCATCTCGGGGCCGCTTCTCGACCGGCTCGACCTGAGGATCGACGTGCCGGCGGTGTCGGCGGCCGACCTCATTCGTCCCGGCCGGTCGGAGACCAGCGCCGCGGTGGCCGCCCGCGTCCTGGTCGCGCGCGACATACAGCAACGCAGGTTCGCTTCGCACGGCATCGCCTGCATGACCAATGCACATTGCCCGACCGCGCTGATCGAGGAAATCGCCCTGCCCGACTCGTCCGGGCTTGCGCTGCTGCGGGACGCCAGCGAGAAGCTCGGCTTCTCGGCACGCGCCTATCACCGCGTCCTTCGCGTCGCCCGCACGCTCGCCGATCTCGATCAATCGGAAACGGTCGGCCGTATCCATCTGGCCGAAGCGATTTCCTATCGCATGAAAGCGGAACGCGTCGCGCAGGCCGCCTGATCGGACCCGTCAGGGAAATGTGCGATTTGTTGGCCAGTCGTGAACGTTTCGTCAACGCGGCCTGGCGTTCCCGGCACCGCGTCGGTTTGATGTGCATTCGCCAAAGCCGATGTCTGAAAAACCGCATCGGGCAGGATCATCGCCGGATCAACCCGACATGTCGCTACATTGCTTGTGGGTCTTTCGGCCCATCATCTTCAGGAGCCAAGAAGTTTGAGATTCTCGCTGCCCGAGGCCCTGCGAGGCCCGTCATTCGAGTTGCATCCACCGGCTTGCGACAAAACCGCCTTGCGTACGCTCACCACACTTTCGCGATTGATCTTGTTGGATAGAACGACCGAATAGGTCACGCTTTCGACTTCGTCGATCTGGGCCAGGTCGTCGATGAGCGCTTCAAGGTCCTCTAGAAGGTTCACGCTCACACGGCACAGGATGTTCGCCGGGCCGCTGATTGCATCGGCTGTAAGAATTTCCGGATAATCGCGCAGGGTCGAGAAAAACCGTTGTGAGGTGCGCTGTGCCGTCTTGATGAACAGATAGGCCGAAATACCCTGATCGGCGCTCCGGCGGCCGAGGATTGCGCGATAGCCAAGGATCACGCCGCGTCGCTCCAGCCGCTCGAGCCGGTCCTGCACGCTGGAGCGCGCAAGGCCCACCCGCCGCGCCAACTCGCTCGCCGGAACCCGCGCGTTCTCCTCCAGAATGCTGAGCAGATTGCGGTCGATGCTGTCGCCGTAGTCCATGTCGTTCCCATCGCCTTCGAGTAGGCGCACAGACTGTGGGCAGATGGCCCAAAAGAAAAGCATTGAAAAATGGGGCCATCATGATTTTAGGTCATGCAACCCAAGGGACCTGACCATGCGCCGCTTTCTGCCTTCTCTTTCCGGCTTGCACGCTTTCGACGCTGCGGTGCGCCATCTGAGCTTCACCCGCGCGGCCGAGGACATCGGTATCACACAGAGCGGCGTCAGCCGGCAGATCCGCAATCTCGAGGATTTCCTCGGACTTACTTTATTCGAACGCGCCGGACCGAAGCTTGTCCTGACGGAGGAGGGCTCAAGCTACTACGAGGAGATTTCACGTCTGCTCGGCGAGCTGGAGAATGTTTCAATCGACGCTGTGCGCGGGCGCAAGGCGAAGAGCATGCTGAAAATCGGTTTCCCGCCGACCTTGATGCGCCGCTGGGGCGCGGCGATGCTCACTGCTTTTGCGAAAGCACACCCGCAGACCTGGTTCGAGGTCTATCCCTGCCAGCACGATCTCGATTTTGCGACCAGCGATCTCGATCTGGCGTTCCTTCGCGGCACGGGAAACTGGAACGGCGCGCGCAGCCAGATGCTCTTTTCGGAAGAGCTCGTCGTAGTGGGATCGCCGTCGCTCCTGCCTTCCGACGGGCTGCCGAACGACGAGGCGCTGCTGGACTACCCGCTGATCCAGAATTCCGGTCGACCGAGCCTGTGGCTTCACTGGCTGCGCGGCGCGGGCGTGCATTACAAGAGCCGCATCTACGGTCCGCGTTTGCCGAATTTCGACATCATCCTCGAATGCGCGATTGGCGGGATGGGGCTGGCTGTGGTTCCGGAACTGCATGTGCGCGAGGAGCTTGCCGCAGGGGTGCTGAAGCCCGCTTTCAACAGGCTTCAGCATTCGGGAGAAGCGTTCTACTTCTGCTGTCCCGAAGCGCGAATGAGCTCAGCCAATGTGCGTATCTTCCGCAACTGGTTCACCGCCGAGTTGCCGCGCCGCAAGCATTTCCTGCCGCCCGCTCATCCCGTTGGTCAGAGATAGGTCTTTTCCGCCGGCATGAGGTCCAACGGGTCCTCCCCACGCTTCAGCAGCCAGGAATAGACTGGCGGCACGCGGTCGGCGAGGGATTCGACATGGACATCGATGAAACAGGGGCCGTCCTTATAGGCGAACGCTTCGGCGAGTGCCTTATCCAGGTCCGCGGCCGTCTGGGCCGTCCAGGCCTTCAGCCCGTAGGCTTCGGCAATGGCCTGGCCACGCGGCGCGAGGAAATCGACGCCAAAGCACTGGTTGTGGCCCTTCAGTCTGTGCAGGCCCTTGATCCAGCCGAACGTGCCATTGTTGAAGAGCATGAGGATCGCAGGAACCTGCAAGCGCACCAGCGTTTCCAGCTCCCCGACGGTCATGCCAAAGGACCCGTCGCCGAAAAGGCCGATCGGCCGTTTCTTGGGGTCAGCCCGCCAGGCACCCACCGTGGCCGGCAGCGCCGAGCCAAGGCCGCCGAATGCGCGGGGAATGGTGAAGCGCGTTTCCTGGTCGGTAATCTTCAGGAAGCGCGTCATGTATGGCGTCGGCGTCCCGGCGTCGGAATAGATCAGCGCGGGTTTGCCCGAGGCATCCAGCGCCTCGTTGAAGGCGCGTACGATTCGCTCAGGGCGCAGCGGCACGCGCTCATCGCTGAGCGCCTCCTCTGCATGCTGCCAGAAGACCTTGCGACGGCGGTTCAGTTCTTCGACCCACGGCTCATGCCGTTTGGGTTCGATGCCAGAGTCGAGTGTCAGAAGCTCCTCCATCACCAACAGCGCGTCGCCCTGGATCGACAGAAGGTTCTCATAGTTGTTCGCCATGATCTCCGGAGAAATGTCGATCTGCGCCAGCCTGCGGTTGAGGGTGATCCGTGGAAAGGTCCAGCCAATGGTAACGACCGAGCCGATGCGCGAGCCGACGAAGAGAGTGAAGTCGGAATGTTCCAGTGCCCAATTGGCGTGAGGATGATAACCGTTGTCGCCGATAACACCGATTGCCAGGCGATGGTCGTCATTGATCGTGCCCTGGCCGGTCATCGTCGTGCACATAGGCACATTGTGCTTTTCGGCAAACCGTGTGATCGCATCGCCGGCTCGCGCCCGGTTTACCCCGCCGCCTGCGACGATCAACGGCCGCTCGGCCTTGGCGAGGAGAGCGAGCAGATCTTCCAGTTTCCTGCGCGGCGGGAGTGTCGGATAGGCGGGGAAGGTGCGGCACTCTTCCTCGACATGGAGAGAGATGCGCGTGGGGTCCACCTCGGCCAGCAGCATGTCCTCGGGGATTTGCAGGTGGACGGCACCGGGCTTTCCGGAACAGGCGACGCGGAAGGCCCGGCGGATGATCTCGGGGAGCTTCTCCGGCGTCTTCACCTGTACCGAAAGCTTGGTCACCGGTTCGAACAGTTTCGCGCAGTCGAGTTCCGTCAGAACGCCACGGCCCTCGCCGGGAAGAGGAATATCGATGGTGAGGAGGATGACAGGCACCGACGAGCCATTCGATTCGGCGACCGGCGGCAGCGAGTACATGGCTCCCGCGCCCGATGGGCATTCGAACACACCCGGCCTGTTGGTGAAGCGGCCATAGGCATCAGCCATGTAGCCGGCAGAGCGCTCGTCTCGCGCCATGACGTGACGAATTTTGTCCTCCCGGCCCTGAAGGGCCTCGTATAGGGGAACGTTGGTATCGCCGGGCACGCCGAAAATCGTGTCGACGCCGTATCCGATGAGCATCTCGATCAGAATATCCGCACCGCGCATTCACTACCTCCTGTCTTTGTTGCGGCAAGATATTGCCCTCGACGGCCGGACGGGAGCGGCGATATGCCGGTCAGGCGGGGCGCGAGGCGTCGAATCGACGGCACCGGCCGGTCTGTTGCACCAAGGCGGCCGGCAATTGCCTGCAAACGAATGGTTCCGGGTGCCGCTTCCGACGGCGCCCCATCAATACCCGAAGCGCGCGGGCAGAAAGTCACTGGCTTCCTGGGCCGGCCGACCCTTGACCGCGCCCAGGACCATCTCAGCGGTCTTGGGGGCTGCGCCGACGCCCACATGCCCGTGTCCGAAGGCCGCGATGATGCGTTGATGTCGCGCCAGGCGCCCGATCACGGGCAAGCCATCCGGGGTCGAGGGTCTGTGACCCATCCAGATTGTCATGTCGTGATGGGGGGTATCGTTGAGATACGGGTAGCTGGCCAGCGCATGCCGCTTCAACACCTCGACCCGTCTCCAGTTCGGTGCCTTATCGATGGCCGCCAGCTCGACCTGCCCCGACACCCTCAGCCCCATGTTCGTCGGGGTGTTCGCCATCTTTCCGGTGCTTGGCATCACCGGAATATCAAAAGGCTGATCGGCGGAGGCCATGGTGACGTGGTAGCCTCGTTCGCTTGTCATCGGGATTTTCGCCCCAAGGCCGCGCATCAGCTCGCGGGAATGAATGCCGGCAGCAACGACGACATAGTCGGCATCCAGGCCGCCTCCAGCCTCGAGCGTGACGCGAGGCCGGGGCGCATTCGAAATCGAGCGGACTCCCCTGCTCACGACGCGGACGCCGGCCCGGACTGCCGTATCGACGATACCGGCTACATAGGCGCCGGTATCACGACAATGCGCGCCCTTCGGAACATAGGCGGCAAATCTGTAGTCGGCACTCAGGGCCGCCAGGTTGCAGCGCAACTTTTCCTCGTCCCATTCCTCGAAAAAGACGCCGTTCTCCTTGCGAAGCCGCCAGGCCAGAGCTTCACTCTCGAAGGACTGGCGGTCGGGATAGGCATAAAGGAGTCCATTCTGCACAATCAGGTGTTCCTGGCCTGTCTGCTTCGCCAGTTCCAGGTGCCGCTCCGGCCCGTCATGCAGAAGCCAATTCAAGAGTCCCGCCGTGCGAACGACGCGCGCCTCGGTAGCCCCCGAAAGAACGAAGCGGATCAACCATGGCGCGAGGCGCGGTAGCGAGGTCCAGTCTATGGTCAGCGGGCCGTCGGGGTCCATCAGGAGGCCGGGAACCTGGCGCCAAAGGCCCGGCATACTCATGGGAACGATGGATGCGGGGCTGATCCAGCCGCCATTACCATAGCTCGCACCTTCCTTGCCGCCGGGAGGGTTGGGGTCGCACAGCGTTACGTTCCAGCCCGCCTCCTGCAGGACTAGCGCGGTTGTCGATCCGATTATGCCGGCGCCGATGACAATTACGCTTCCCGTCATATCTGCGGTTCCGGGCACGAGAGAGCGATCATGAACGACGACTGAGATCCGCGCCACGGCCTCCCGTCCGTCTCCCGACCTTCCCGCTGGTGAGCAGCAGATTTGCATCGAACGTTCATCAAACGTCTCGCTTTTTGGTGTTGGGGAAGGAAGGGGGCAGGGTTGAGCTGAACAGCCAGCGACCGAGGGTCAGAATGTCGAAAACCGGCATGCCAAGCATCTTGGCGACCGCGGCCGAAAACGGTGGCATGTTGGTGCATTCGAACAGGAGCGCGCCGAGCGAGGGATTTCGCGCGACCAGATCCCGCGCGACCGCCAGTATCTCGGCTTCGAGCCGCTTCTCGTCATAGGCCTGGCCTTGTTCGATCAAAGCCCGGAAGGCGCCGTCCTCAGGAACACCGGCGACCGGAATCCCGGCATCCGCCCCACAGGCAAGCAGCATGTCCTGCGTCAGGCTGGCGGCATCATATGTTATTACCCCCACACCAGAGCGCGAACCGAGCGCCATCTGGATCATGGGCAATTGGATCAGGCTGGATGCAGCGACCGGCACGCGAAGCGCCTCTGCCAATCGCGACTGATGACGCGCCATAAAGCCACAAGAAGTCAGGATCGCGCTGCACCCTTCCGCGATCAATGCCTCGCCGGCAGCAATGAAGTCATCGACTAGTCCTTCGCCCGCTCGGCGTATCACCCGATCGGGCGATGCTCCATCGACCTGCCTGAACTTGACCGGAAAGTCCCATGACGCCGGATTTCCGACATCTCCCACCGGACGCTCGAAGCACGTATCCAGCATGATGATGCCAAGGGATGGGGTAAGAGAGAGCGTCATCGGCACGTCTCCGTGTTGATCACGTGCGACGAAGTTGGCCGCGACGGTGCAAGTCTCGCCCCAAAAGTCGTGATCGGCGAACGAAATCGCGCCGTTGCCGGCCGCTGGCGCAAGATGAGGACTAGGCTTCTTGCAGGGGACACGGCTATCGCAATGCCTCGTCTGTCAGCTTCGATTGTTCGATCAGCCGCTCCAGTTCGCCAGGGTCCGCAACGCCGGCGGGCAAAGTGCTTGAGGGCATGAATTTGCGGTAGTGGCGGAAGCGGGTGCGGCTGACGGCTTCGAGGCGTTCCAGCTCCTCCAGCGGAGCGGGATGGTCATCCGCGCGGATATCGACCAGAGGATAAGGCTGGTCATCAAGGACAATGAGCCCGGCTGCCTGCCGGCCACGGCTGTCCCCTCCCGCCGCATCCCCGGCAAGCATGCTCAGGATCATACGGCGAGGAAGCGGGACGGTTTCCAGTTCCTCGAAGGTGCTTGCGGTGCGTTCAATCACCTCGGGCCCGACCAGCGTATTTCCCGCGACTGAATAGTTCCGGCCGATATGGTGACCGCACCAGCCGACACATGCGTCGCCAGTATAAGCAGAGAACCGGCCGTGCATGTCCATGGCGTGCAGTTGACGGCACTGCTGCGCGGCATCTTCCCCGACAAGCTTACGGACCGTTTCACCTGCCTCGGTTCCAGCCGCCAGCAGATCGAGGCCGCGATAGCCAAACAACGGATTGATCGTCGCCTGCGTGGCGACGGCGCCCACACCGGCGCGTACGAAGGAGACCATGGAGCCGACTGCGAACGCTTTCGACGCGACCGCCACGCCGAACCAGCCTGAAGCCTCGTCTCTAGCGATGATGGACCAGGTCATAGGCGCACTCCTTTACAAGTCATCTCGTTCGTCTGCCCGACGTCATTGCGTCGCGACGCTGGCGCGGCGATGAAACCGAATGTCGCTTCAGGCATGACGCGCCTCTGATTGCTTGATTCATGGAACCGCAAAGCCGTTCTAGCCTGGGCCGCATTGGCCGGGTCTCGGGATCAGTTGTGCAGTATCTGGGAAAGAAACTGCTTCGTGCGCAGGTGCTTGGGCGCGGCGAAGAACTCCTCCGGTGGCGCTTCCTCGACGATTTTTCCGTCCGCCATGAAGATCACGCGATCGGCGACCTGCCGTGCAAAACTCATTTCATGCGTCACACAGATCATGGTCCTGCCGCCGTCAGCCAACTCGACCATGACTTCCAGGACCTCTCTTATCATCTCCGGGTCCAGCGCCGACGTCGGCTCGTCGAACAGCAGGATTTCCGGCTGCATGCACAGCGCTCGCGCTATGGCGACGCGCTGCTGCTGACCACCCGAAAGCTCTCCGGGATATTTTGCGGCCTTCTCGGGGATATGCACGCGTTCAAGAAAGCCCATTGCAAGTTCCTGCGCCCTTGCTGGTGGCATTTTCCGCACAAGTGTCGGCGCCAGCGTGCAGTTCTCCAGCACCGTCAAATGAGGGAACAGATTGAAGTGCTGGAAAACCATGCCGACGTCGCGGCGAATACGCTCCACGTTGCCGATATTCTCGTCGAGCTCGGTTCCCAGGACGTTGATCGATCCGCTTTGATGCTCTTCAAGGCGATTGAGACAGCGGATCAGGGTCGACTTTCCGGAGCCTGAAGGGCCGCAGATCACTATCCGCTCGCCCTGGCGAACGGTCATGTCGATATCGTGGAGGACATGGTACGTTCCATAGTACTTGTTCATGCTCCGAATGGTCACTGCGGTGTCGGTCATTGTCTGTCCTTGTCGGGAGCCCTTTGCTCGCCGGTTCGGAGGCGACCTTCGAGATAGACGCCATAGCGGGAGAGGCTGAAAACGAAGGCGAAGTAGATCAGCGCCACAAAGCAGTAGACCTCCACCCACATATCCGACCATTCGCCGGCACCGAAGGCGGCGTTCCCAGAAGCGAGCAGGTCGAAAAACCCGATGATGATGATCAGCGAGGTCTCCTTGAACGTGATGACCAGCTGACTGATGGTCGGCGGCAGTGCCCTACGGAAAGCCTGAGGTAAAATGATCCGGGTGGTCTGTTGCCAGTAGTTGAGGCCGAGCGTCTTGGCTGCTTCTGCCTGTCCGGCGGGCAGCGAGATGATGCCGCTTCTGAAAATCTCGGACTGATAGGCGGCAAAAAACAGCGTGTAGCCCAGGATGACGCGCCATATCTTGTCGCCGACGAGATATCCCGGCAGGACGAAGGGAAGAATGAGCGCGGCCGTGAACAGGATCGAGATCAGCGGCAGGGAACGCACCGCCCCGACGATGGCTCCGGTCGTCGCTGCAACCACCGGGAGCCTGGATTGCCTCAGCAAGGCCAGGCAGATCGCGAGCGGCATTCCAATCAACACCACGCCGGCATAGACGAAGACCGTCAGCGTCAGGCCGCCCCATTCTGTAGGCGGCACCACGGCAAGGCCGAAGATGCCGCCATGCATCAGGCCATAGAAGGCCACGAAACCTGCCAACCAAAGGGTAGCGAGCCTCAAAGGTCGCCAGAAATAGGGTATGCAAGACAGGATGCCTGTAGTGACGATAATGATACAGGCGATGATCGAACGCCACTGCTCGTCATAAGGGTACAGGCCGAACAGGATCAGCCTCCAGCGTACGTTTATGACGGCCCAGCAGGCTCCTGCGATGTCACGGCATACAGCCGACGTGCCGTCGGGCGACGTCCATACCGCATGCAGTATTCCCCAGGCGAAAAGTTTCCACCCGACCCAAGCGAGCAGGGCCAGGCCCGCGAGGGATAGAGCTGCATCGGTGGGCGTCCTGAAGAACTTGTTGCCGCCCTTGGAGAACAAGCGCCTTTTCGCCAGTGGTGTTCCGGTCAAGCTCGTCGTGGCCATTCCCTCACTCCCGTGCCTGGGTGCCTTTGAGGGCAATCGCTTCATTGATCCGGTTCAGCACGAAAGCCATAGTGTTGTTTATGATGAGAAAGCTCAGCATCAGGATCGCTATGAGCTCGACTGTCTGTCCGACCTGATTGATGGATACCGCGATGACGTAGAAGAAGTCGGTGAAACCGATGGCGATACCCAACGTAGTCGCCTTGAACAGCCAGACATACTGGTTGATCAGCGTCGGGAATACCGCACGCAGCGCCAGCGGCATGCGAACCAGCCGGAACACCTGGAAAGGTTTCAGCCCCAATGATTGCGCCGCCTCGACCTGCCCCCTTCCGACCGAGAGGAAGCCGGCGCGTACGATCTCCGCGATATAGGCTCCGCCATAGGTCGAGATGGTGACAACCATCGCCGACAATTCCGTGGGAATCCGGATCCCGCCGCGGAAATTGAGCCCTTTAAGCTCCGGCATGGACAGAAGCGGCATATCCGGAAGCCGCCCCATCCAGACCACGGCGAAGACAAACGCGCCGGTTGCCGCGAAAATTGCAGGTCGCAGCAATCCGTTTGGCAACAGCGGATGTCGATCGAGATCCCTCCCGGGAAGCCACAAGGCCGCGCCGGCACCAATCAACATACCTACGACAGAGAGGAAAAGGGCGCTGCCCGTTACGTTCAATCCGGGCAGGAAAATGCCCCGCGCGGACGCGAAGGCCAGCCCCCACAGGTCATAAGCCTGCCTGGGGGCCGGCAGACGCGTCAAGAGCGCATACCAGAAGAACAGCTGAAGTATAATCGGTACGTTTCGGAAGATTTCGATGTAGAACGTCGCAATCCTTTGCAGGACCGCATTGCCGGACGTTCGCAGTACCGCAACGATCAGTCCCAGGACGTTCGCGAGAACAATGCCTATGGAGCCGAGGACGAGGGTATTGAGTAACCCCACCACCAGCAGCCAGCCGAATGTGTCCGTTGGCGCAAACGGTATGAGGGAAAACCCGATATCGAAACCGGTCGAACGCTCCAGGAAGCCGAAACCTGAAACTATGCCCTGTTCCTGAAGGCTGGATCGGCCGACAATGAATGCCGAGGCCAGAACTCCAATCGTACCAGCAAGAAAAGTCGCCTGGATCGCGAAATCGCGAACCTTCCTGTTTTTTAGTACTGAGAACATCGGCTGCCCAGGCGCTGGTTTGTGTCGGCAGGTCTGCCGCCGGCATCTGGATGCCGGCGGCAGACAATAGACTGCTAGTCCATTGCGAGCGGGTAGAGCAGGCCCCCATCGCGCATGAGGGCATTAGGACCACGACCCAGCTTGTAGGGAGACTCGGTGCCGAGATTGCGTTCCCAGATCTCGGAGTAGTTCCCGACTTTCTTGATGACCTTGTAGGCCCAATCGTCGGACAGTCCTAGCCTCTCGCCAACGCCCGGCGTAGCACCCAGAAGCTTGGCGACTGCCGGTGACGGAGGGTTCTCCTTCATTTCATCGACATTCTTGCTTGTCACACCGGCCACTTCCGCCTGGAGCAGGGCGGAGAGCAGCCAGTTGTTGACGTCGACCCACTGATCATCACCCTGTCGCAGAGCGATGCCCAAAGGTGCGCCGGAAACGACATCAGACAGCAGGATGATCTTGCTGGAGTCACTTGCCTCGGTCTCTCGCATCGCCGCCAGCGAAATGTCGGAATCCATATATGCATCGCAGCGCTGCTGCAGGAACGCCGCCTTGGCAGCTTCCGTCGATTCGAACGGCACGCTCTGGATCTTGTAGCCGTGCTGTTCGGAGTGCTCGATGATATCGCGCTCAAGCGATGTACCCGCCTGGATGCAGACCGTTCCGCCATCGAGATCCTTCGCCGACTTGATCCCGAGATCTGCGTGCACGGCGTAGTAGTTCGGCTGCATCATATAGACGTTGCTGAATTGCAGACCGGTGTCCGTATCCCGAGACATCGTCCACGTCGTCGCCTTTATGACGGCATCCAGCTCGCCAGACTGAAGCATCGGCCAACGCTGAGCCCAACTGGTCGGCAAGATCTTCAAATGCCCCTCGTCGGTGCCGAAGATCGCCGTGGCCAGACCCCTGCAAAGATCGATGTCGAAGCCTTTCCAATTCCCCTTGTCATCCACTTCGGCCATGCCGGGATACGATCCATTGTGACCGGGGCACGCCAGCAGACCCCGCTCCTTCACTCCGCGAAGAGTGTCGCCCGCAGCCGCCGATGCAGAATGTGCGGAGACGGCCAGGACCGCAGCCGCAAACAATGCACTGTATGTATTTCTCATATGAAGCTCCCATTTAAGTTCAAACTGCCGACATCGGGTCGTGAGGCGTTCGCCACACTGGACTGGAAAAGACCGAAAGAACGGCCTCATTCAATCTCAGCTTTGACCCGACCTTGATTCTTCGTGATATTTAACTGAATGTAGATTCATCTACATAAGTATACGTTAACGAAATCAACTATGATAATTCGACATTCTGGACGATAAATTCATAGCTGATCTCCTCGTTCGCCAAGCGGAATTCTAGTTCTTCTTGCCGGTACTTTTATGCGGTCCATGCATTATGGCGCCGCGCGATTCCCCTTTCACCCACAATGCGGAGCAATCTATGCGTTGAAAAGTGTTGAAAACTCGCTTTTCAATGACTTTAATTTGGGATTATCCGATTTGAGGAACCGCTGTCTCGTTTCCCGGCAAGCCGATCCGATCGGCCCGGAGTTGAGATTTTGGTCAAGTTGTCGAACGCGTCGGGAACGGACAGACGCGGGCTTGCGTCTGACAAGAACCATTCTCAGCAAAGTTCGTCGCCTAAGCCAATAGCGTCGACGACACGCGCCGGCGACAACCTTTTGGCACTTTGCGCGGGTTAACGTTCTAACTCGATCTCGACGCTCTGGATCGAACGGGGTTCCTTTCAACCTGCTCGACAAGCCAGGATTGGAAGGCAAGACCGAGCGGACTGTCCTGCTTTCCTTCCGGCAGGACAATGTAATAGCTGTTGTCAGTCGTCATCGGACTGTCGAGTGCAACCCGCAGACGCCCGGACGTGATCTCATGCTCTATGAGATATAAGGGGAGAAGGGCACAACCGAGACCGTGCAAGGCGGCCTCGATGATCATCGAGAACTGGTCGAAGCGATTGCCTCCATAGGAGGCTACCCAATCAAGCCCGTTGCGTTCGAACCACTCCACCCAGAGTTTTGGCCGCGTTGTCAGATGAAGTAGCGGCATTCCTTCCAAATCATTCGGACCGTCGATTGAACGAGATCCAAGAAGAGAAGGGCTCGCCACGGGCAAGATGGTCTCACCGCAGAGATATGTGCAAGTGGCCCGGGGCCAGGTCGGCTGGCCGTAGTGGATGGCGAGATCGAAATCCTCAGTCGAGAAGTCAAACGGCTCGGAGCGGGATGCTACATCGACCACGATTCCAGGATGGCGTTGCAGGAAATCCGACAGGCGGGGCAGCAACCAGCGGCTGCCGAAGGTAGGCAGCGTGGCGATCGACAGCAGGCTTTTGCCATCAGCCGAGGCCCTTGCCCGCACGACCAGTTCCTCGGACTGAAGAAGAAGCCGAGATACCTCCGGCAGAAGCTGCCGGCCCGCCGCCGAAAGAACGACGCGCTTTCGTATTCGTTCGAACAGGAGCACGCCGAGAAGGGCTTCCAGCATCTTGATCTGACGGCTGACAGCACTTTGCGTCAGATGCAATTCCGCCGCGGCTTTCGTAAAATTTCCATGCCGCGCCGCGCACTCGAAGGCCTGTAGAACCGCCAGATCAGGGATCAATGTCCTGCTTAAGTTCATGCACACACCGCATCAAGTGAGTTGAATCCATCACAACATCGGGACGCTGAGCGGAGATATAATCAAAATACCGAATAACAAATAGCCAATCGTGAGGTTCAGCGCCATGGCCGAAGAACGGTTCATTCCGGCCGACAACATCCGCGCCGCTTTCTCGGCCGCCATGTCCGCGATGTACCGCAACGAGGTCCCCGCTTACGGCACGTTGATGAGCCTGGTCGCGGACGTCAATCTGGAGGCGCTCTCCAAGGATCCTGTCCTGCGCAAAAGACTGCAGGAAACCGATTCGCTCGCTCGCATCTCTGAAGAGCGTCATGGCGCGATTCGCCTCGGCACCCCGGCCGAACTTTCGCTGATGCGGCGAGTGTTCGCGGTCATGGGCATGGTTCCTGTCGGCTACTACGACCTGTCGATCGCGGGCGTTCCAGTCCATTCGACGGCCTTCCGTCCCGTCGATGACACGAGCCTCAAGCGAAATCCCTTCCGCGTGTTCACTTCGCTTCTGAGGCTCGACCTTATCGCGGACGATGATCTGCGCGATGAGGCAGCAGCCATCTTGGATGGCCGGAAGATCTTCACGCAGGACGCAATAGCGCTGGTCGAAAAGGCCGAACGTGACGGCGGACTCGACGCGCCCGATGCCGCGCGGTTCGTGGAAGAGGTCCTTGAGACATTCCGCTGGCACGACAAGGCGATCGTAGACGTGGCCTTCTATCGGCGGCTGCACGATGCCCACCGGCTGGTCGCCGATGTCGTCTCCTTCCGGGGGCCGCACATCAATCATCTTACGCCTCGCACGCTCGACATCGATCATGTGCAGGATCGGATGCCGCAGGTAAGCATCACCCCGAAAGCAGTGGTCGAGGGGCCGCCCAGTCGCAGATGTCCAATCCTGCTGCGGCAGACTTCCTTCAAGGCGCTGGAGGAGCCCGTTTCCTTCAAGAGCAGCGACGGCGAATGGCAGCCCGGTTCACATACAGCTCGCTTCGGTGAGATCGAGCAGCGTGGAGTGGCGCTGACGCCAAGGGGCCGGGTGCTGTATGACAAGCTGCTCAACGAAACGCGCGCTCGCGTCAAGCCGGCGGCAAACGGTTCGAATGCTGTTGAATATAAGGCCGCGCTGGCCGACGTCTTTGGAGCGTTTCCGGACGACTGGAACGAGATTCGCAGGCAAGGACTCGCCTATTTCAGCTATTCGCTGACGGAAGATGGCCGCCGAGCCGACCGCAGCTTCGACCTCGAGGCGGGGATCGAGAAGGGGCTGATCCAGTTCGACCCGATCGTCTACGAGGATTTCCTTCCCGTGAGCGCCGCAGGCATCTTCCAGTCCAATCTGGGGGACGATGCGGCACAGGTATTCGTCGCAAGCCCCAACCAGCTCATGTTCGAACGCGATCTCGGGGCAACCGTGCTGGACGAGTTCATTCACTATGCGCGCATCGAACGCTTGTCGATCGAAAACTGTCTCCGCACGACCGACATTCCTGCGGCCGCCGAGTGAAGCGGGCAGCATGATCGAGCCCCATCATATCGATGCGCTTCGCGGTATCCTCGGCGGGAAAGGCCTTCTCACCGAGGATGACGACATGGTGCCCTATGAGACGGGCGCTCGCTACGACCGCGGCAAGGCGGCATTCGTCGCTCGGCCGGTCTCGACGGAGGAGGTCTCGGCCGTTATCGCCTATTGCATGAGGAACGGCATCGCGCTGATCCCGCAATCGGGCAACACAGGGCTTGTCTCGGGCTCGACGCCGGACGGAAGCGGTTGCCAGGGCGTGCTGAGTCTTGATCGTCATTGCGCGCCATTCGAACTCGATCGCGTCAACCGGACGGTGCGATGCAGCGCCGGGATGCGGCTTTCCGATCTCAACGGCAAGCTGATGGAGCAGGGGGTCTTCTTTCCGATCGATCTTGGCGCCGACCCGCGCCTCGGCGGCATGATCGCCACCAACACCGGCGGCTCGCGCTTCCTCCGCTATGGGGACGTGCGGCGCAACGTGCTCGGTCTCACGGTCGTGCTGGCCGACGAAGCGGCAACCAACCTGGATCTTGGGTCGCAGCTTCGCAAGAACAATACGGGCGTAGACTGGAAGCAGCTTTTCATCGGCACCTCCGGATCGTTCGGCGTCGTCACGGAATGCATCCTGAACGTCGAGCCGCTGCCGCGCCAGTCGGCGACCGCGCTGTTGGTGCCGACCTCATCCAAACAGGTGTCCACGCTCCTCACAGCCATGGAGGATGCATTCGGCCCTTGCCTTTCGGCCTTCGAGGGCATGTCAGGCAATGCCGTGCGTGCTGCGCTCGACCACGTCCCTTCGCTGCGCAATCCGTTCAGGGGCGGCGCAGTGCCGGATTTCGTGATCCTCGCCGAAATCTCGCGAACCAATGCGCCGCGCGAAGGAGAACAGAATCTGGATGCCGCCCTGGAAGAAGTGCTTGCCGCCATCTGGGAGCGCGAGCACGCCCTTCTTGCCGATGCCTTCGTAGGTCCGGCCCATGAGATGTGGGCGATGCGCCACGCGCTATCGGAAGGCGTCAAGCACAAGGGCAGGCTGATCGCGTTCGACCTGTCGTTCCGGCGCGGCGACGTCATGCGCTTTCTCGATCACATGAAGGAAGAGATTCCGGAGCGCTTTCCAGGCGTCGTTATCTGTGATTTCGGTCATATCGGCGATGGTGGCATCCACTTCAACCTGGTCGTCGCGCGGGACGATCCGCGCCTCGCCGACGACGCGTTCGAGACCAGGCTGCGAGAATGGGTGATTTCGGTCTGCATCGAGAATTCTCAGGGCAGTTTCAGCGCAGAGCATGCCATCGGCCGCAAGAACCAGACATTCTATGACCGTTACACGCCCGCGGAAATCCGGACACTCGCCGCAAGGTTCAAGGCGAACACTTCCCCGGGCAGGCTTGGGACAGTAGCATTTTGAATGAACGCGATGCGGCAAAGCCGCCGCGCGACGATTAAAGCACAGGAGATGAGCAGATGACGAACAACGCCAATGTGAAACAGGAAACGGCCGAGCTTCTGGCGAAGCTCGGGGTGGAAAAGTCGGTGCTTTCAGGCGGCGATCTTCTGGTCAGGAGCCCGGTGACGGGCGAGACGATCGCGTCGCTCAGGCAGATGTCGGCAACAGAAGCCGGCGCGGCGATCGACGCTGCTCACGAGGCCTTCAAGGCATGGCGTGTAGTGCCGGCGCCACGTCGCGGCGAACTGGTCAGGCTGCTGGGCGAAGAGCTTCGCGCCCATAAGGCGGAGCTCGGCCGGCTGGTCTCGATCGAGGTCGGCAAGATCCCGTCCGAGGGCTTGGGCGAGGTGCAGGAGATGATCGACATCTGCGACTTCGCGGTTGGCCTGTCGCGCCAGCTCTACGGTCTCACCATAGCCACCGAACGCCCCGGCCATCGCATGATGGAGACCTGGCATCCGCTTGGTGTCACCGGCGTCATTTCGGCCTTTAACTTTCCGGTCGCGGTGTGGTCGTGGAATACGGCGCTCGCACTGGTATGCGGCGACAGCGTTGTGTGGAAGCCATCGGAGAAGACTCCGCTTACCGCGCTCGCTAGCGCTGCGATCTTCGCCCGCGCAGTCAAGCGCTTTGGCGACGACGCCCCGAAGGATCTGCTGAAGGTCCTGATCGGCGACCGTGCCGTCGGTGAAGTTCTGGTCGATCATCCTAAGGTTCCGCTGGTGTCCGCAACCGGCTCGACGCGCATGGGCAAGGAGGTCGGCCCGCGGCTCGCCAAGCGTTTCGCCCGCGCGATCCTCGAGCTCGGAGGCAACAATGCCGGCATCGTCACCCCGTCGGCCGATCTCGACATGGCACTGCGCGCCATCGCCTTCGGGGCGATGGGCACCGCCGGCCAGCGCTGCACCACGCTGCGTCGCCTGATCGTGCACGAGAATGTCTACGACAAGCTCGTGCCGCGGCTGAGGAAGGCCTATCAGAGTGTTTCGGTCGGCAATCCGCTGGAAGGCAAGGCGCTGGTCGGTCCGCTGATCGACAAGGCCGCCTACGACAACATGCAGAAGGCGCTGAAGGAAGCCGAGGCCCATGGCGGCAAGGTGACCGGTGGCGGCCGCGTCGACAATGGATACCCCGATGCCTACTACGTCCACCCGGCGCTGGTCGAGATGCCGAAGCAGGTGTCGCCCGTCACCGAGGAGAACTTTGCGCCGATCCTCTACGTCATGAAGTACAAGGATTTCAACGAGGCGATCGACATGCATAACGCGGTAGACGCTGGCCTGTCGTCCTCGATCTTCACGACCGATATGCGCGAGGCCGAGCGCTTCCTTTCGGTGGAAGGCTCCGACTGCGGCATCGCCAATGTCAACATCGGCACATCGGGCGCCGAGATCGGCGGCGCTTTCGGCGGCGAGAAGGAGACAGGGGGCGGCCGCGAAAGCGGTTCCGACGCGTGGAAGGCCTATATGCGCCGCGCCACCAACACGGTGAACTACTCCTCGGCCCTCCCGCTCGCGCAGGGCGTCTCCTTCGATATCGAGTGACAAGCATGGATCTCGAGGCAAACCCCGACCAGGCGGACTTTCGGGCCGCCTCGCGGATCTGTTCCGTTGGCGTGTCGAAGATCCTGCAGATCGGCGCGCGAGCCGCCGCGATGAAGCGAGAAGGCTTACCCGTCATCGTCCTCGGTGCCGGGGAGCCGGACTTCGATACGCCGGATAATGTCAAGGAAGCGGCAAAAGCCGCCATCGACCATGGGGCGACGAAATACACCGCCCTCGACGGCACGGCGGAACTGAAGCGGGCCGTGGCGGAGAAATTCCGCCGCGAGAACGGCGTCGACTATGCGCCCGACGAGATCACGGTCTCGGCGGGCGCCAAGCAAGTCCTTTTCAACGCCTTCATGGCGAGCCTTGACCCCGGTGACGAGGTCATCATACCGACACCCTACTGGACCTCATATTCGGACATCGTGGAAATCTGCGGCGGCGTGCCGGTGCTGATCCCTTGCGATGCGCAGGCGGGCCTCCGGCTCGGGGCTGAACAGCTCGAAAAGGCGATCACGCCAAAGACCCGCTGGGTGCTCCTGAACTCGCCGTCCAACCCTTCCGGTGCGGCCTATGCCGAGGCCGACTATCGGCCACTCCTCGACGTGCTCCTGCGTCATCCGAGTGTATGGCTGATGGTCGACGACATGTATGAGCACATCGTCTACGATGGCTTCAGGTTCGTGACCCCGGTGGCCATAGAGCCGCGGCTAAAAAGCCGGACGCTGACGATCAACGGAGTCTCCAAGGCCTATGCCATGACAGGCTGGCGCATCGGCTATGCCGGCGGGCCAAAGGCGCTGATAAAGGCGATGGCTGTGATCCAGAGCCAGTCAACATCATGCCCATGTTCAGTAAGCCAGGCGGCGGCTGTCGAAGCGCTCACCGGCCCGCAGGAGTTTCTCGTTGCGCGGCAGGATAGTTTCCGCCGCCGTCGCGATCTCGTCGTTTCGGGGCTGAACGCCATAGACGGGATCGATTGCCGCACACCGGAGGGGGCGTTCTACACCTTCGCCAGCTGCGGGGGACTGATCGGCAGAACGACGCCGTCCGGCAAGCGCATCGAGAGCGATTCCGATTTCACCGACTACTTGCTCGAGACAGTTCACGTCGCCGTCGTGCCGGGTTCCGCGTTCGGCCTGTCGCCCTATTTCCGGATATCATATGCCACCAGCGCGGCGGAACTCGAGGAAGCCTTGACCCGTATTTCGTCCGCTTGTGATCGCCTTGTCTGATGTGCGCACCTAGAACCGTTCCGCTCTCCCGAGGTCTCTCGACCATCGCCATCTCGTACTGCCTCCTCGGAATACTTGGCTATGCGCTGGTGGGACCGATGAAGGTCCTCGGCTGGGACAAGTCCTGGCGATCTCCTTTTCGGCCCCGGTTGTCCTCGTCGGTGTGTGGCTGAGCCTGAGATCCATTCGACGCAGGGCCGCGTAGGCCAAGGGAGAAGCCAATGAGCGGAACGTCAACATTTGCCTGGAACGACCCTTTTCTTCTTGAGGATCAGCTGAGCGAGGACGAGCGGGCGATCCGCGACGCGGCTGCGGCGTTCGCCGCCGACAGGCTCGCGCCGCGCGTGCAGGAAGCCTATCTGGATGAGCTGACGGACCCGGCGATTTTCCGCGAGATGGGCGAGGCGGGCCTGCTCGGCATCACCGTGCCCGAGGAGTATGGCGGGCTCGGCGCGGGCTATGTCACCTACGGGCTGGTCGCGCGCGAGGTCGAGCGCGTCGATTCAGGCTATCGCTCGATGATGAGCGTGCAGTCGTCGCTGGTCATGTATCCGATCCATGCCTACGGCTCGGAGGAACAGCGCAGGAAGTACCTGCCCAAGCTCGCCAGCGGCGAATGGATCGGCTGCTTCGGGC
>WPCJ01078490.1_pt1 | contig 28444 bp, 24 predicted proteins | sample 5399831 | NCBI WGS metagenome assembly WPCJ01 (sample SAMN12869470, study PRJNA574797) | sludge metagenome | isolation source: wastewater treatment of pH10 | place: China:Beijing | collected 2019-05-20 | reverse complement strand
TTCTGGGTTAATCGCCCCGGGGACAGAAAGAAACGAAGGTTCGGAAAGCCTATGACGGCAAGTTCTAAATTCTTTGGCGCCGCTTCTGCGCTCGCCATGTCAGTGGCTCTTGTGGCTTCGGGTACTGCTGCACTCTCGCTGGCTTCGGTCAATGTTGCCGAGGCTGCTGTCGTTAGCCGTATCGAGGTACGCGGAAATACACGCGTCGACGCACAGTCCATCCGTGACAATATCGACATTCGTCCGGGCAAGGCCTTCACCAGCGCTGATATTGATGCTGCGGTGAAGCGTCTGTTTGCGATGGGTCTGTTCTCGGATGTTCGCATCAATCAGTCCGGCAGCACGCTCGTCGTGAATGTTTCTGAGCGTTCCGTCGTCAATAACGTCCTTTTCCAGGGCAACAAGAAGATCAAGGATCCTGATCTTACTCGTGCTGTTCAACTCAAGCCGCGTTCGCCTTACGACGCAGCGACCATGGAGGCTGACGTTGAGGCCATCAAGGGAGCCTATGCACATATCGGGCGCAGCGATGCGACTGTAAATGCGCGCACGGTTGACCTTGGTCAGGGGCGTGTAAACGTCGTCTATGAAATCAACGAAGGTTCGCGCACGAAGATCGCAAATGTCGATTTCGTCGGCAATCAGGCGTTCAGTGCCCGCCGTCTGCGCGACGTGATTTCGACCAAGCGTTCGAACCCGCTTTCGTGGCTGACGCGTAATGACGTTTATGATGAAGGTCGTCTGCAGGCTGACGAGGAAACGCTCCGTCGTTTCTATTACAATCGTGGCTATGCGGATTTCCGCGTCATTTCGTCGAATACAGTTCTTGATCCTTCGACGAACGAGTACACGATCACGATCACAGTTGATGAAGGTCAGCGCTATACGTTCGGCAATGTAAGCGTCGAAAGCAACGTTGAAGGCGTTGACGGGCAGGCTCTGGATCATCTGGTCAAGACCCGTTCGGGCAAGCCTTACAGTGCCAAGGAAATCGAAGATTCGGTTCTCGCGGTTACCGAGAATGTTGCTGGTAGCGGCTACGCTTTCGCAAAGGTTGAGCCACGCGGCGATCGTGATTTTGATAACCACACGATCTCGGTCGTTTATAGTGTTGACGAAGGCCCGCGTGCTTACATTCAGCGTATTGAAATCCGCGGCAATGATAAGACTCGCGATTTCGTGATTCGCCGTGAATTCGACATGAACGAAGGTGATGCCTTCAATCAGGTTATGGTGCAGCGAGCGAAGCGTCGTCTCGAAGCGCTTGATTTCTTCCAGACGGTCAACATTTCGACCGCCCCTGGCTCCGAGCCGGATCAGGTCATCCTCGTCGTTGACGTTGTCGAAAAGTCGACGGGTGAATTCTCGATCGGTGGTGGCTACACGACCGGTGGTGAATCCCCAGGTGCGCAGGTCGAAGCTGCCATCACTGAGCGTAACTTCCTCGGACGTGGCCAGTATATCCGCATCAGTGCGGGGGCCGGTCAGGACGATATGCGCAATTACGGCCTGTCGTTCACCGAGCCATATTTCCTCGGATATCGTCTGTCGGCTGGTTTCGATGTATTCCGCCGCACGTACCGCGTGAATGACGATTACGACGTCGAACAGACCGGTGGTACGATCCGTTTCGGTTTGCCGATCACGGACAACTTCTCTGCAGGTATTGCGTATAACCTCGTTCAGGAAAAGTACGACCTTTTCCGTGCTGACCGGGAAGATTATTACGCACCGGCGTTGCTGGAAGCTGCTGAGCACAGCCCTTGGCTTCGTTCATCGATCAGCTACTCGCTGACCTACAACTCCATCGACGACATGAAGAACCCGCATGACGGTCTTTATGGCAAGTTTACGCAGGAGTTTGCCGGTCTCGGTGGTGACGCGAAGTATATCAAGACGACTGCTAAGGCTAACTACTACAAGACGCTTTCTCAGGAAGCCGACATTGTCGGTATGTTGGGCGTCGGCGGTGGTTATATCCACGAGTTTGGCAATGATGGCGTCCGCATCTTCGACTTGTTCAAGAATAACTCGGATATCATTCGCGGCTTCAAGTTCAACGGTATTGGTCCTTATCAGGATTCTGAAAGCGGTAAGCGTTATTGGCTGGGCGGAACGACCTATTTCAACGGTACGGCTGAAGTTCAGTTCCCGATGCCGCTCGTTCCGGAAAGCTTGGGCATCCGTGGTGCTCTGTTCGCAGATGCAGCAACGCTCTATGGCAATAATACCCCAGGTGCTCTTGGTGACGACAAGAAGCTTCGTGCTTCGGCAGGTGTCAGCTTGATGTGGGCCTCACCGTTTGGTCCCCTGCGCTTCGACTACGCGTTCCCGATCGCGAAGGCTGACACCGACAAGGTTCAGAACTTCAACTTCGGTGTTTCGACCAAGTTCTAATAGATTTGCCTTTTCCCGGGGCGTAATACCCCGGGGAAGAAAGTGTTTTGATGGCAGATCCTGTTTTTTTCGCGCCTTCGCGTGAACTCACGATTGGCGATATCGCAGATTTTACCGGTGCAAGACTTCGTGACCCGAAGCTTGCGCCGCGTTCTGTTGCGCGTCTTTCTTCGCTGAAAGACGCGGCTGACGGTTCGCTTGCTTTCGTCGAGGGCAAGAAGAACGCCGATGGCCTCTCCTCGATCAATGCTGCAGGTGTTCTCTGTACGGAAGCTCTCGTAGACAGTGTGCCGCAGCATATAGCGGCACTGGTTACCCGTAATCCGCAACGGGATTTCGCATCCGTTGGTCGAATGCTTTTTCCTGCATCCGTCAAGCCGGTCAGCTGGTTTGGAGAAACGGGTGTTTCTTCCGCTGCTATTATTCACCCGTCAGCGCATATCGAGGATGGTGCGACTATTGAAGCTGGCGCGGTGATCGGCAAGGGCGTGACTGTTGGCTCCGGTACGCTGATTGCTTCAACGGCGGTCATCGGTGAGAACAGCCAGATTGGGCGCGATAGTTATATTGGACCAGGGGTCACGATCCAATGTGCTTTCATTGGTAATCATGTTTCACTTCATCCCGGTGTCCGGATCGGACAGGATGGTTTTGGTTATGTTCCAGGCCCTGCGGGTTTGGAAAAGGTTCCCCAGCTTGGCCGCGTTATCATTCAGGATAATGTCGAGATTGGTGCCAATACCACGGTTGATCGTGGTTCGTTGAATGACACTGTTATCGGTGAAGGTACGAAAATCGATAATCTGGTTCAGATCGCACATAACGTGCGAATTGGCCGTTTTTGTATCGTGGCTGCCCATTGCGGCATTTCCGGTAGCTGTGTCATTGGCGACCAGACCATGCTGGGTGGGCGTGTAGGGCTTGCGGATCATTTGATTATCGGTTCGCGTGTGCAGGTCGCCGCGGCAAGCGGTGTTATGAATGACATACCCGATGGGGAACGCTGGGGAGGCATTCCCGCGCGGCCTATCAAGCAGTGGTTCCGCGATATTGCGAACATACGCAGCATCGGGCAATCGAGAAAGGAGCAATCCTCTGATGAGTGATGCAAATCAGACAAAGCTGGAAGCAGCAGATATCCAGGATCTTCTGGCAGTGTTGCCGCATCGCTATCCGTTTTTGCTGATCGACCGAATTGTCGACATCGACGGTGATGTCTCTGCGACTGGCATCAAAAATGTGACGATCAACGAGCCGCATTTCACGGGACACTTCCCTGAAAAGCCGATCATGCCGGGTGTATTGATCATCGAAGCCATGGCGCAGACAGCCGGCGCTATTTCGCTGCTCCAGCGTAAAACTGGACGTCCCGGCGTGGTCTATTTCATGACTATCGATAATGCGAAGTTCCGTCGCCCGGTTATACCGGGAGATCGGCTTCTGCTTCGCGTCAAGAAAATCAAGCAACGCGCAAATATCTCGAAATATGAATGCGTTGCGGAAGTTGATGGTGTAAAGGTTGCGGAAGCTGAAGTCGCTGCCATGATCAGCACAGCTGAAGAAAGCCAGTGAGCATATCAATGAAAGAAACATTCATTCACCCCACCGCTCTGGTAGAGCAGGGTGTGGAACTGGGGCAGGGTGTGTCTGTCGGCCCCTTCTGTCACATTCAGTCTGGCGCCGTCATCGGCGACAATTCGGAATTGATGAGCCATGTAGTAGTAACCGGCGCGACGACGCTTGGTGCAGGCGGAAAGGTTTATCCACATGCTGTTCTGGGGTGCGATCCGCAGAACAATAAGCATAAGGGCGGCCCGACCAAGCTGAATATCGGCGCAAATTGCCTTATCCGTGAAGGCGTGACCATGCACAAGGGGTCGGACAGTGCGCGCGGTTATACTTCTGTAGGCGATAACTGCTCGTTCTTGGCCTATGCGCATGTAGCCCATGACTGCGATATTGGCGATTACGTTACATTCTCCAATAATGTGATGATTGGCGGTCACACCTCAATCGGACACCACGCTATTCTTGGTGGCGGCGCGGCTATCCATCAGTTTGTGCGCATTGGACATCACGCTTTCGTTGGCGGTATGGCTGCCGTTGTAAGCGATCTTATCCCTTATGGCATGGCGATTGGTGTCCATGCTCATCTCGGCGGATTGAACATCGTCGGTATGAAGCGCTCCGGTATGGAACGCAAAGAGATTCATAATCTCCGTCATGCCGTCCGGATGCTGTTCGACCGCACTAAGCCAATCCGGGATCGTGCCAGGGACGTTCTGATTGCGATACCGGACTCTCCAGCTGTCATTGACATGATCGATTTCATCAATGTCGATACCAAGCGTGCCTACTGTACACCTCCGCTCGATGCGGTTCATGGTGGGGCCGGGCATGACAGCGGCGAAGATTGAGCAAATACCGCGTCTCGCAGATGGTGCGGGGCGCGTTGCGATTATCGCCGGTAATGGCTTGCTGCCGATCAATGTGGCCGAGGCCCTCGCAGTTGCAGGGAAGTCGCCTTTCCTCGTCCCATTGCGAGGAGAAGCTGATCCGCTACTTTACAAATACGAACATCAGGAAATTTCGATCGTAGAGTTTGCAAAGCTCGTGCGGTCGATGAAAACTGCCGGTGTGGATCGGGTTGTCCTTGCTGGCGGAGTGACCAGCAGACCCCATGTAAGCGACCTGAAGTTTGACTGGCCTACTTTACGTGCGGTGCCATACGTTTTGCGTGCGCTGGGGCAAGGCGACGATGCTTTGTTGCGTGCGTTTATTGGGCTGCTGGAGTCCTTTGGCTTCAAAGTTGTCGGAGCTCATGAAGTTGCCCCTGATTTGCTTTCGCCATCACCGGCTCAAATTTTGACCCGAAAGATGCCAGACACCCGAGAGCGTCAAAATCTTGAACTCGCGATGGAATCTGCGCTTCGATTGGGCGATCTCGATGTCGGGCAGGGTGCAATTGCAGTTGGTGGGCGTGTTGTGGCGCTTGAAGGAGCTGAAGGCACGGACCAAATGATCGAGCGTGTGCGCGAGTTGCGTGCAGCTGGTCGCATACCGCGCCGCGGCGGCGTTCTGGTCAAGATGGCTAAGCCGCAGCAGGACGAAAGAGCCGATCTCCCAACTATCGGAATTTCGACAGTTGATAACGCCGCAAAGGCGGGATTATCAGGAATAGCGGTTGAGGCGGGCAGGACATTCATTCTAGGCTTCGGCGAAACCATCGCGGCAGCGAATGAAAAAGGCATTTTCATAGAGACTGTCAGCCGCGGGCGAAAGGATACTAGGAAGTGAGCACCAACAGCCGGCCATTGAAAATAGCAATCGTGGCCGGTGAAGAATCCGGTGATCTTCTTGGTGCCGATTTGATTGATGCTCTGCGAAACCAGACTGACCGGCTGGTTGATATCGTCGGTGTTGGCGGCGATCACCTTGCGGCTAGGGGGATGACGTCCTTCTTTGACCCGCACGAGATTGCGCTTATGGGGCTCGGTGCAATTCTGAAGAACTTGCCGGGGCTAATGCGGCGTATCGGTCAGACCGCGCGGCGCATCGTTGCAGAGAAGCCAGATTGCGTTCTCCTGATCGACAGTCCGGAGTTTACCCATCGTGTCGCCCAGAAGATCAGGGCTGCCAATCCAACAATTCCTATTGTGAAATATATAGCGCCGAGTGTCTGGGCCTGGCGTCCGCAACGCGCCAGGGCGATGAAGGCATATTTTGACCATGTGCTGACTATTCTTCCGTTTGAAGTTGAGGTCATGCAACGATTGAGCGGACCAAGTGCAACGTATGTCGGGCACCGCCTTTCGAGTTATGGCCCGATCTTGCAAGCGCGGGCAGAGCAGAAGGCTTTGGAAAGAGGGCGAACTGCTGAATCCCGGAAAACATTGCTTGTTTTACCGGGTTCACGTCGCACTGAAATCCAAATGCTTATGGAGCCGTTCGGACAAGCTGTCGGTGAGCTCGCGGCCCGTGTTGAAAAGCTCGATGTCGTTCTGCCGACATTGCCGCGCATCGAGGAAATGGTACGGGATCTTTCAAAGAACTGGGCTGTCAAACCGCTCATTGTCTTAGGTGATGAGGAAAAGTGGAAAGCGTTTTCGAAAGCCGATGCCGCGCTCGCCGCCTCCGGCACCGTCTCACTGGAGTTGGCCCTCTCGCGCATTCCAAGCGTGCTTTCCTATAAGGCGGACTGGTTTGCGCGCAAGTTCTTGATGCCGAAGATTACGATCTGGAGTGCGGCTCTGCCGAATATTATTGCCGACGAACCAATCGTGCCTGAATATTTCAATGAGTTTGTCCGTCCGGGAATGCTCGCGCGCAACCTTGAGCGGCTGATGCGGCCCGGATCGGCGCGACAAGCACAACTGGACGGATTTGACAGAGTTGCGTCGATCATGGCGACGGAGCAACCTTCCGGCGAGATCGGCGCGCGGGTCATTCTGGAACTGGCTGGCGATACCAGAAACTGATTTCGCCGCGCAGGCGCTTCGCATTTTTGCTGGGGCTGCTCCGGAAACGAAAAACCCGGTTGTTTTGGCAACCGGGTTTTTTTCTTGCTGATTGATAATTATTTGCGCTTTGCGAGCGGCACGTAATCGCGTTCGGCAGCGCCGGTATAAAGCTGGCGCGGGCGGCCGATCTTCTGCTGCGGATCTTCGATCATTTCCTTCCACTGTGCGACCCAGCCGACGGTGCGGGCGAGAGCAAAGAGAACCGTGAACATTTCGGTTGGGAAGCCGAGAGCCTTCAGCGTGATGCCGGAGTAGAAGTCGATATTCGGATAAAGCTTCTTCTCAATGAAGTATTCGTCCGTCAGGGCGATCTTTTCCAGTTCCATCGCAACGTCGAGCAATGGATCATCCTTGATGCCGAGTTCGCCCAGAACTTCATGGCAGGTCTTCTGCATGATCTTGGCGCGCGGGTCGTAGTTCTTGTAGACGCGGTGACCGAAGCCCATCAGACGGAACGGATCGTTCTTGTCCTTTGCACGGGCGATGAATTCTGGAATACGGTCAACGGAACCAATTTCAGCCAGCATGTTGAGTGCAGCTTCATTTGCGCCACCATGGGCAGGACCCCACAGGCAGGCAACGCCGGCAGCGATACATGCAAATGGATTGGCGCCAGAAGAACCGGCGAGACGCACGGTCGAGGTCGAGGCGTTCTGCTCATGATCGGCGTGGAGGATGAAGATTCGGTCCATCGCGCGAGCCAGAACCGGATTGACCTTGTAATCTTCGCATGGAACGCCAAAGCACATGTGCAGGAAGTTCGATGCAAAATCGAGGTCGTTCTTCGGATACATGAACGGCTGGCCGATATGGTATTTGTAAGCCATGGCAGCAAGCGTCGGAACCTTGGCGATCAGACGGATCGACGCGACCATACGCTGATGCGGGTCGGTGATATCGGTCGAGTCATGATAGAAGGCCGACATTGCACCAACGCAACCGACCATCACAGCCATCGGATGGGCATCACGACGGAAGCCTGTAAAGAACTTCGTCATCTGTTCGTGGATCATCGTGTGGCGCGTCACACGATAGTCGAAGTCAGACTTCTGGGTTGCCGTCGGCAATTCGCCGTAGAGAAGCAGATAGCAGGTCTCCAGAAAATCACCATGTTCGGCGAGCTGGTCGATCGGGTAACCGCGATAGAGCAGCGTGCCTTCATCGCCATCAATGTAAGTGATCTTGGATTCGCACGATGCAGTGGATGTGAAGCCCGGATCGTAGGTGAACATCTGGGAATTCTTGTAGAGTGGACCGATATCAACGACGTCTGGTCCGACAGTGCCTTGTCGCACAGGCAGGTCGAATGTTTTGCCTTCTAGTGTAAAGCTGGCTGTCCTATCTGACATCGTGTTTCCTTTCATGTCCACTTTGCCGCCCGCACGACGGCAGAATTGTAATCGTCGTTATAATTTGTCTTTTATCTTTTGGCATGGTCCCCGGCTTGCGGGGACCATCAGCGTTTCACGCATTATCCTAACGATTTTGCCCGTCAAACTATCCCAAACGGTTCGTGATGCAATGCGTAATTTGAACTATTTACGCCGGTTTTGTCACGTCAGCGTGAATGTTTCCACCTTAACCGATTTGATCGCGAATACGTCCAAGTGACTCTTCGCGTCCAAGGACGAAAAGCACGTCGAACACGCCCGGAGAGGTGGCGCGACCAGTCAATGCTGCACGTAGGGGCTGTGCAATCTTGCCCAGTTTCAGCCCGGTTTTCTCTGCGTGAGTCCGTACGACCGCATCAAGTGATTCAGCGGTCCACTCTTCAGCTGCTTCCAAATCCGGGAGAACGGATTTAAGGACGGAGCGGCCTTCCTCATTCAGGAGCGAAGCTGCCTTCTCATCAAGGTCAAGCGGACGGGCTGCGAAGATAAACTTCGATCCGTCGGCCAGTTCCACCAGAGTTTTGGCGCGATCCTTGAGGCCCGGCATTGCGGCGAGCAATTGTGCGCTGCGCTTGTCGTCCAGCGCGTCCGCAATTTCTTTGCCGCCTTCGATTTCTGGTAGAACAGCGATAAGTGCATCGTAAAGCGCCTTGTCGTCGCTGGCGCGCATATAGACGCCATTGACTGCCTCAAGCTTCTGAAAGTCGAAGCGAGCTGCACCCTTGTTGATGTCCTTCACGTCGAACCATTCGATCATCTGTTCGGTCGACATGATTTCGTCGTCACCGTGGCTCCAGCCGAGACGTACCAGATAGTTGCGCAAGGCCGCAGGCAAATAGCCCATCGCACGGTAGGCATCCACACCCAAAGCCCCATGACGCTTGGAGAGCTTTGCACCGTCCGCACCATGAATAAGGGGGATATGCGACATTTGCGGCACATCCCAGCCCATTGCATCATAGATGACGGTCTGTCGCGCAGCATTGGTCAGATGATCATCACCGCGAATGATGTGCGTCACACCCATATCGTGATCATCGACAACGACTGCATGCATGTAAGTCGGCGTACCATCGGAACGCAGAATGATAAAATCATCCAGATCCTTGTTCGGAAAACGCACGTCACCCTGCACGGCGTCCTGCACGAGGGTTTCACCTTCCTGTGGAGCTTTGATCCGGATGACCGGCTTTACGCCAGCAGGCGCTTCAGACGGATCACGATCACGCCAGCGACCATCATAACGCGGCGGGCGGCCTTCGGCCCGTGCTTTCTCACGCATTTCTTCCAGCTCTGCTGGCGTAGCATAACAATAGTATGCCTTGCCACGAGCGACGAGTTCTTCTGCCACTTCGCGATGACGAGGTGCGCGTTCGAACTGCGAGATGGCATCACCGTCCCAATCCAGGCCCAGCCAGGTCAGCCCATCGAGAATGGCAGCCGTAGCGGCGTCTGTGGAACGTTCCCGGTCGGTGTCTTCGATGCGCAACAGCATCTTGCCGCCATTGTGCTTGGCATAGAGCCAGTTGAACAAGGCAGTACGTGCACCACCAATGTGCAGATACCCCGTGGGCGAAGGGGCAAAACGGGTAACAACCGGTTTCGACATGATAGCTCCACTATGACATGCGCCTTTTAAGAGCAGCGGCAAATGCCGAGACACTAGCGCAAACTTGAATTCTGACGCCCGCGGGAGAAACTCCGGCAGGTAATCGGGGTTCACGATGCGAACCCACTCGATTTCGGCTGCGGTTCATGTAGCATAGGCAGCAATGTGCGCAAGGGTTTCGCATCCCTTTCGTGCTGATGTGCCGTCGTTCTTTCGGGGTATTTTGACGGTTGGGGCTAACTTTTGCGGTCAGGCGGGGGCATGACAGGCATCAGGGAAGCGAGCGATGTAAATGAACGGGCGCTTGTCAGAGGCATGCCCGACGGTTTGGTGCGCGCACTGCTGCCAGAGGTCTGGCCCCAAAATGAAACGGAACTCCAGGTAAGTCCTGAGTCGGTCAAGCCGCCTGTACCGCGCCTGCGTGAACGTTTCCTCTCTTTTCCCTTCGTTGCGGCGGATCAGGTCTGGACCGCAATCGAAACTGAAGAGGGACGCGGCATATTCTTTCTTCTGCTGCCGGTTTTTGCCGGTATCGGCGCGATCATCTATTTTACGCTCTCATTCGAGCCTGCATGGACACCACATTTGTCCACGCTCGGGATCGCTGTAGTATTGCGGATTGTGACGCGCAGACAATTCGCCGCTGCGCAAGGCGTGACATTGGCAATCGCTCTGCTGGCAGGGCTTTTGGTCGGCAAATGGGAGATGGAGCGCCGTGCGACACCGATGCTGGGCTCCGATGTGGCGACGCGCGTAACGGGCCGGGTTGTTGCTCTTGAATACCAGGATAATGGCAGCTGGCGGATAACGCTTGATGTGCTCCAGACCGAACGCCCCAAACTCCGTTTTCCGCCCAAGCGCATCCGCGTCAATGCAAGGGACATTCCTGCATCGACGGTGATCGGCGGCGGACTGACGGGTTTTGCCCGATTGCGGACCCCTTCAGGCCCGGTTCGCCCCGGCAACTATGATTTCTCGTTTCACGCTTATTTCAATGGGATTGGCGCCAATGGTTTCTTTCTCGGAACACCCAAAGTGGCGACGGTTTCTCCGCCAGATGAACTGACTGCGGAAATTTCCCAGTGGATTGCCATGTTGCGTGTTCGGGTGTCTGAACGAATCGAGGAAGTGATAGGTGGGGAGGATGGCAGTGTCGCCTCGGCACTCGTAGCAGGCACGCGGGCGGGGATTAGTGAGCAGACGAATGAAGATCTGCGCAAAGCGGGGCTTGCGCATATTCTGTCGATCTCCGGCTTGCATATGGCGCTTGCTGCCGGAGTCGTCATGCTGACGTTGCGATCTCTTTTCGCTCTTTTTCCGGCCTTCAGCGTGCGGCATCCCGTGAAGAAGTATGCGGCATTTCTCTCCCTGCTAAGCTGTACTTTCTATCTTGCGATGTCGGGTGCGGATGTGGCGGCACAACGAAGCTATGTCATGATCGCGGTTATGCTTGGTGCATTGCTGGTGGACCGTGCTGCTATCAGTATGCGCAATCTGGCGATTGCGGCCATGGCTATGATTGCAATCTCGCCGCATGAAATATTGGGGCCGAGTTTTCAAATGTCTTTTTCGGCTACGGCCGCGTTGATTGCAGGTTTTGCCTGGTGGAGCGAGCGGAACGCGATCGGGCAGGTTGGAGCGGGAAAGCGTGGGAAGGCCACCTATGGCTTCGCTGGAAAAATCCTGAAGCCTATCACAGCTGCGGCTGGTACTTCACTCATTGCCGGACTGGCGAGCGGGATTTTTGCAGCTTATCATTTCAACAATACAGCGCCGTTCGGTTTGGTAGGAAATGTCCTCGCTGAGCCCGTAATAGCTCTTCTCGTAATGCCGTTTGCTGTCTTCGGCCTTGTGTTGATGCCATTGCAACTGGACTGGGTGCCTTTGCAGATAATGGGCTGGGGTATCTTCGCTGTCAGACACATTGCCTCTTTTGTTGCGGCGTGGTCTCCCGATGGCAATCCCGGCGCCATGCCTGCACTCACTCTCGTTTTCTGGACCATTGCGCTTGTTCTGGCTGTTGTTCTGTCGACGAGACTGAAGGTGTTGGCGCTGCCCTTCATCGTTCTTGGGTTCGCTGCTTTCGTCAGGGAACCTTTTCCCGACATCGTGATATCAGAAGATGCCAAACTGGTTGGAGTCCGACTGGCTGATGGGAGATTTGCAGTCAATCGGAGCCGTCCGTCGCAATTTACAGTCGATAATTGGAAAACAGCATATCTGGTCGAAGAATTCATTGCACCGCCATCGGGCAAAAACAGAAAACGAACCGATGCGGACGGGTTCGAATGTGAAGATGGATTGTGCACGATCAACTTGCGCGATGGCTACACACTGGCCTACACAGCAGATATCGCAATGCAAGAGATCGCCTGCAACATCGGCGATGTGGTCATTCTCGCTGTTCCTGGCAAGGAATCTTCGTGCGGGCGCTCAACAACTCTGAGCATCAGTAAACGCGATCTAGCGCTAAAGGGATCTGTGGAGATAAGACTCGGAAAAACAGAAGAACAAAACCGAACTCCTCAGGCCTTATCCTTAATTTCTCCCAAAACAACGAAAGCTGAGGCGGCGTCGCCAACATCTGAACTGCAACAGGACAGCCGGATAACATTTGCTGTCGATACACCGAGCCGTCCCTGGCATTTGCATCGCATCCATTCACGTCCGGCACGCGGTTTAGCGGAACGCGAGTACAAACCAAAATCCCGCTCTGCCCAAAATGCAGCGAGCTGTTCATCAGATGCCAATGATGACGCAAATCGCTGCGAATGATCCCAGAAGGCTCCCGGCTAAAAGGGAACTTTGGATACGTCCTATCTCTTTGCTTTACGCATTTTCCAGCGCAAAGCCGTTTCTCTTTTTGCCGGAAACATCTTAATAGCGGCGGATCAGGCCAACGAGCTTGCCTTGAACGCGCACTCGGTCGGGGCCGAAGATTCGTGTCTCATAGGCAGGGTTGGCTGCTTCGAGCGCGATGGATGCACCCTTACGACGAAAGCGCTTCAACGTGGCTTCTTCGTCATCGACGAGAGCGACGACGATTTCACCAGGATTTGCGGATTCGCCACGCTTGATGATGACTGTGTCTCCATCGAAAATTCCGGCATCGATCATTGAATCGCCTCTGACCTCGAGAGCGTAATGCTCACCCGCACCAATCATTTCTGGTGGAAGGCTGAGGGAATGGGTCTGATTCTGGATGGCTGAAATCGGCACACCAGCAGCAATTCGCCCCATGACCGGCACGGAAACAGTTGCGGATGTGTCGTCATTCGTGGCCACAGGGGCAGGGCGCAACGGTGGAGGCGGCGGCGCTTTGCCAAGGCTGCCTTCGATAACGCTAGGAGCGAACTTCTTTTGTGCATTGAGCCCTGGAGCAATAGAATCCGGCAGGCGCAGGACCTCAAGCGCACGTGCTCGGTTCGGCAAACGACGAATGAAGCCACGTTCCTCCAGAGCGGTGATCAGACGATGGATACCCGATTTTGAAGCCAGATCGAGCGCTTCCTTCATTTCATCGAAAGACGGGGGAATGCCCGTTTCTTTTAGACGTTCATGAATGAACAGCAGAAGCTCGTGCTGTTTACGGGTTAACATGCGCGACACCCTCCCGGCCAAGAATCGAGAAAAACAAAACCAGAACGAACACTATATGTTCCAGTCTTGTTCTGCAATGGTTTTAAAATCATTAACGCTTGAGCCGAGAGCGAACGGAATGCCATGCTTGCAGAGCTTTATTTGCAAGTCAGGGCAATGTGGAGTTTATATAATATATAATTTACAATAGATTATATATTGTTCTTCATGCATTATCGAGGTCGAAAGCTGTGTCAAATCTATAGCATGAGGACACGGCAATCGTCGCCGACCACAGCCTCTGGGGCGTTCTCATCCCTGATGAGAAGTGCTTTCGAGCCGACGAGAGCCGAAAGCATAGACGAATCCTGGATTGGAAATGGCTTTGCTATCAGAGTTCCATCCGGGGTTGATTCGATTGTAGCTCGGATATAATCGCGGCGGTGGTCATTCGCTGGTAGGGTAGCGCCCAGCTTTGCGGGCCGGATATCGGCATCGAGGCTGGTTCCGGCAAGCTTGGCGACAAGCGGACGGAGAAAGACAAGGCTACAGACGAGACTCGAAACGGGATTGCCTGGCAAGCCTATGACATGCACAATTTTGCCGTTCACACTGATGCGTCCGTACATCAGGGGTTTGCCCGGCCTCATGGCTATCTTCCAAAAATCGAGATTGACCCCCAATTTCTGAAGCGCACCATGCACAAAATCCCGGTCACCGACGGACGCGCCACCAATCGTAACCAGAATGTCGATGCCACTTTGCAGGCTGTCTGCTATTGCCTGTTCGATCTTGGCAGGATCGTCCGAAATAATCCCCTTATCTTCAGGGCTGCCGCCCGCTCGCCTTATGATTTCAGCGATTCCGACACTGTTCGACGCAACAATCTGGTCTTTTCCGGGTGTTTCACCCGGCGCGACAAGCTCATCACCGGTCGCGACGATTGCCACCTTGGGTTTTTGGAATACGTCGATTTTCGCGTGTCCGCTTGCAGCGGCGAGCGACAGGGCAGCGGCATCCAGCTCACGTCCGCTCGAAATGACGATATTACCAGGCGAAAAGTCCAGCCCCGCGCGGCGTATATGCCGTCCCGGCTCTATTCCTTCGTGAACAGTGAGCCGGTTACCCAAACGCTCGGTGTGTTCCTGAATGACAATTGTGTCTGTGCCTTTGGGCAGTGGCGCGCCGGTGAAAATGCGAACCGCCTGTCCGATCCCCAATTTGCCCTCGAAGCGGTTGCCCGCCGCCGATTCACCGATGATGTCGAAATCAACTGGATAAGAGATGTTGTCCGGTGCGATCAGGGCGTAGCCATCCATTGCCGACCCGTCGAAAGGCGGCTGGAGAAAATGCGCCAGCACAGGTGTTGCAACCACGCGCCCGCCCGCATCGGACAAGGTGACTTGCTCTTTACCGTGCGGTTCCGCAGATTTCAGGATGCGGGCCAGTGCTTCATCGACCGGGAGAAGGGACATGGTGTTTCCTCTCGAACTGAATTGTGGACCCGTTTAGAGCATAAAGCCTGTCTGGAAGAATTGATCCAGAACAAGGTTCAGCGATTATGCCGTCCAATCACCTGATTTGCCGCCGCTTTTTTCGGTAACGCGGATGCCGCCGATCTCCATATGTTTGTCGACGGCTTTGGCCATGTCATAGATGGTAAGACACGTTACGGAAACGGCAGTGAGGGCTTCCATTTCCACGCCAGTGCGTCCTTTGAGCTTGGCAAGTGCGCGAACGCGCAAACCGGGTAGTGCCTGATCCGGTTCGATTTCGACAGCGACTTTGGTCAGCATAAGCGGATGGCAGAGGGGAATCAGGTCGGCGGTCTTTTTTGCCGCCATGATGCCTGCCAGACGCGCAGCGCCAATGACGTCACCCTTCGCGGCATTGCCTTCCAGAATGATCGCCAGCGTTTCCGGCTTCATTCTGACTGATCCTTCGGCTGTGGCTTGGCGTTCAGTTTCATCCTTCGCCCCAACATCCACCATATTGGCAGCACCAGTCTGGTCGATATGGGTGAGCTTGGACGTCATCGGTCAGGCCTTGCCGGTCAGGAGTTCATGGGTAGCCGCCGTGACATCTTCCCGGCGCATCAGGCTCTCGCCGATGAGGAAGGTCCCGATTCCGGATTTTTCCAAACGCAGGCAATCTTCGTGTGTGAATATGCCGCTTTCACCAACCAGAACACGATCGGAAGGTGCCATTCTCGACAGGCGTTCCGACACGGCGAGATCAACCTCAAACGTACGCAAATTGCGATTGTTGACGCCGAGCAGACGCGACGAAAGCTTCAGTGCGCGTTCCATCTCGGTTTCGTCGTGAACTTCGATGAGTGCATCCATGCCAAGATCGAACGCGGTTTCTTCCAACGCCTTTGCCAGATCGTCATCGACGCTAGCAAGAATGATCAGAATGCAGTCCGCACCCCAGCTACGCGCTTCATGCACTTGGTATGTATCGAACAGAAAGTCTTTGCGCAGGGCTGGGAGACTGCAAGCGTTACGTGCTGCTGTCAGAAATTCCGGTGCTCCCTGAAAGGACGGCGTGTCAGTCAGTACGGAAAGACAAGCGGCACCGCCGGTCTCGTAGGCTTTTGCAAGTGCTGGCGGATCGAAATCAGGGCGGATGAGGCCTTTCGAAGGGCTTGCCTTCTTGATCTCGGCGATCAGTGCAAATTCACCAGCAGCGCGTTTGGCCTCTAGCGCGCTGAGGAAACCGCGCGGCGCTTCCTGATCCTGTGCACGCGCCTTGAGATCGGCGACGGTGCGCTCGGCCTTGGCTGCGGCGATTTCCTCGCGCTTGTAAGCCTCGATCTTGCGCAGAATGTCGGTGGACATGACTTAATCCTTTCCGTCAGGCAGCTTTGTCGTTCGAAACGGCAATTACCTTCTGCAAGACAGCAAGTGCTGCACCGCTGTCGATGGATTGCGCTGCGAGAGCGATGCCTTCTTTCAGATCCTTCGCTTTGCCTGCAATGACGAGTGCTGCGCCTGAATTGAGCAGGACGATATCTCGATAGGCATTTTTAGTGCCTTCAAGCACGCCGAGCAAAGCCTTGGCATTCAGTGAAGCCTCGCCACCCTTCAGTTCTGCCGGATCGCAACGACGGAGTCCAACTTCTTCCGGCGTGATTTCAAAAGTACGGATTTGACCATTTTCAAGAGCGGCAACTTGTGTCGTGCCAGCGGTGGTCATTTCATCAAGCCCGTCGCCGTAAACCACCCAGGCTGCTTCGGAGCCTAGTTCCTTGAGCACTTCAGCCAACGGTACGAGCCATTGCGGCGCAAACACGCCAACAAGCTGACGCTTGACACTGGCCGGATTGGAAAGAGGGCCAAGGAGATTGAAGATAGTGCGTGTTCCGAGTTCGACGCGGGAGGGACCAACATGGCGCATGGCGGAGTGGTGCATCGGTGCAAACATGAAACCGAGGCCGGCTTCGGTGATGCTGCGGCCGATGATGCTCGCGTCGGCCTCGATATTGATGCCGAGAGCGGCTAGCGCATCGGCGGCACCGGAACGTGAGGAGAGGGCGCGGTTGCCATGCTTGGCGACAGGAACACCAGCACCAGCGACAACAAACGCCGAGCAGCTTGAAACATTGTAGGAACCCGACTGGTCACCACCGGTTCCGACAATATCGATTGCGTCGGCAGGAGCTGAAACTGCCAGCATCCGCGAGCGCATGGACGCAACCGCACCGGCAATTTCTGGTACCGTTTCACCGCGCACACGCAATGCCATCAACAGCCCGCCGATCTGCGACGGAGTTGCTTGTCCCGACATCATTATATCGAAGGCGGTCCTGGAATCCTCAAGCGAAAGCGGCTCGCCTGATGCGGCTTTCGCGATATAGGGTTTTAGATCAGCCATTTTTGATGCCCACCGTCCTTAAAACGCCAGAGCGTTGTTGATGACGGCCTGATTTATCTTCACAGGGTACTGCTTCTGTAGTTCGCCGACGAGCTGTTCGAGAACATCGTCCGAGAGCGATGTGGCCAGATACTTCTGCTGCTGTTCCGGAATAGCTTCCGGACCAGCTCCTGCGGGTTCGGTTACTTCAACAACCTTGAACAGAATCTGGGCATCGTCCGAAGGTGCTGCAGCGCTCCCGGTGAAACCATCTGCTCCACGGAAAATCTGAGCCGCTGCGGCCGTTCCGATATCGGCATCGTTGGTCGTGCGGACAACACCACGCTTGGTCTGCTTCTCAACACCCATTTCGGAGGCAATCGTGTCGAGTGTCGCACCGCCGTCGAGGCGCTTCTTCAGGTCTTCCACCCGCTGGTTGAGGCGCTTGACAGCTTCCTCGCCCTTCCATGCCGCCACAACCTTGTCCTTGACCTCGTCGAGCGTACGTTCACGTGCCGGAGTTACGCCGTCGATCTGGTACCAGAGATAGCCGATATTACCCATGGTCAGGGCATCGTTGTCAAAACCCTGATCGGCCTGGAAAGCAGCAGAAAGCAATGCTTCGGAATTTGGTAGTTGAACGGGATTGCCGGAAGGATCGTTGCCCTCGGCATCAACGGCTTCCACGGTAACGGATTTGAGGCTCAGTTTCTTTGCCACATCAGCCATGGATGCGCCGTCGGAACGATCCTGTTCGTAGGAATCATGAATGCCGCTGATGCTGCTTGCCGCGATATTATTTGCAAGCGTGGTGCGAATTTCACCTTCAACTTCAGCCAGCGGCTTCACATGGGCCGGTTCAATCTGCGTCACGCGCAGGATAACAGGACCAAAACTGCCCTTGACGACTTGGCTCACGCCATTTTCTGAAAGTGCAAAAGCTGCATCGGCAACCGCCTGATCGGGAATAGCGGATTTTTCAAACGAACCAAGTTTCAAGTCGTCTTCTGTTTTGCCTTGTTCCTTGCCGATATCGACAAAGCTGGTTCCCGCGGCGATTTTCTGCTGGGCGGCTTCAGCTGCGGCTTCATCGGCAAAGCTCAACTGCTCGATGGTGCGCTTTTCGATCGTACTGAAGCGATCTTTGTTCTTTTCGTAATATTCGTTGATTTCATCCTGTGTGACGGCAGACGGATCGGCAATATCAGTCGGTTCCAGCTTCACATAGGTTATCTTCCGGTATTCCGGTGCTTTGTACTCGTCCTTGTGCGCATCAAAATAGGTCTTGAGCGCATTATCGGACGGGGCAGGGATGGCATCGGCTTTTTCAGCCTGAATGGTTACATAATCAACGCTGCGGGTTTCACCCTGATAAAGGGCCAGCGCCTTCAACGCCGCATTCGGGAGCTTGATGCCATCGGTGGCGGCTTCCACGATCTGCTGACGACGGGCAACTTTCGCGCGGTTGTCGAGATAGTCCTGCGCACGAATACCGGATTGACGAAGTACCGCATCGAACTGTGCACGATTGAAGTTGCCGCTTGCGTCATGGAAAGCCGGATCTTCGCCGGTCAGCCGTGCAATTCCATCTTTGGAAAGGCCGAGCTGCATGTTGCGCGCACCTTCATCCAGCACGACACCGGCTGCGAGCTGTGCGAGTACCTGATTTTCGACGCCGAACGCCTGCGCTTGCTCCCGCGTCAGACGTTGGCGAAGCTGTTGCGACAAACGCATCATTTGTTGTTCATAGGCGAAACGATAGTCGGTGGCACTCACTTCGGAATCGCCTGCCGTCAAAGCGGCGTTGCCTGCCAGGCCGCCGCGAAAGACATCGGAGATGCCCCAAATCGCAAAGCTCAGTACAAGCAGGCCAAGCAGAAGTTTGGCGACCCAGGATTGAGCGGCGGAACGCAGGCTGTCGAGCATTGGAAACCCTTCAAGAATAAATTGAAGCTCGGCTTTTATAGATAGAGCCAGTCAGGGGATAACCTCAAGCCAGCCCTATATGCAAGGTCTCATTGCATATAGACACTCAAGAACATTTGCATTGCGGCACGAATACGCTTAGTCAGTGGCAAATTTTGGCGCTGGTCCGCTTTTGCGAGGTGGTAGCGTCAACTGTTTTGAACAGGCGAGGAGAATGAAATGACTCCGGGAATCCGTCCGCTGGTTGCTGGCAACTGGAAGATGAATGGTACAGGAGAATCCCTGACCGAATTGCGCGCGATTGCTGCGGGTCTGAGCTCCGATCTCGGTCGCAAGCTCGATGCGGTTATCTGCGTGCCGGCGACGCTTCTTTCTCGCGCAGCGGAAACACTTGAAGGCGAAACCGTTGGCCTCGGCGGACAGGACGCTCACCATAAAGTGTCTGGTGCGCATACGGGTGATATTTCTGCTGCGATGCTCAAAGAGGCAGGCGCCACACATGTCATTATCGGCCATTCCGAGCGTCGGACTGACCATCATGAAAGCAATGATGCCATTCACGCCAAGACCGAAGCCGCATGGGCAGTCGGACTGATCGCTATCGTTTGCGTTGGCGAAACCGCCGATGAGCGCAAGGCCGAGCGTACACTGGATGTGATCGGCAAGCAGCTTGCCGGTTCTTTACCTGATGGTGTCAACGCCGAGAATACGATCATTGCTTATGAACCCGTTTGGGCAATCGGTACGGGGCTGACGCCGACTGTGCAGGACGTGCGGGCTGCGCATGCCTTCATGCGCGAGCAACTGATCGAACGTTTCGGCACGAAAGGCGCACATCTTCGCCTGCTCTACGGCGGTTCAGTCAAACCTTCCAACGCAACCGAATTGCTCGGTGTTGCAGATGTTGATGGCGCACTTGTCGGTGGAGCCAGCTTGAAGGCGACTGATTTTCTCGCCATATGCGAAACCTATCGTAATTTGTAATCGGCACATCGCGTCTGCCTATCTTGGTCTCGGGGCTTGGATTATCGGACAATAGCGTGTAAAGAGCCGCTCTAGTTTTAGGGATATAAAGACCGTAACCCATGCAGACCGTAATCATTGTCATTCACTTGTTGATCGTGCTGGCGCTTGTCGGCGTTGTGCTTATCCAGCGTTCGGAAGGCGGCGGCCTTGGTATTGGCGGTGGTTCAGGGTTCATGACGGCTCGCGGCGCAGCGAACGCGCTGACCCGCACGACAGCCATTCTTGCGATCGGTTTCTTCGCGACCTCGCTTATTCTCGGCATCATGGCGCGCTACGGCGAAAAGCCAACCGACATTCTCAATCGTATTCCGGCGGCAACCGGCAGTCAGACTGCTCCGGCGGGCGGCAATGGTGGTGGTATTCTGAATCAGCTGGGTGGCGAGTCTTCGCGTCCAGATACCAATCAGACTGCACCGGCAGCTCCGGGCGCCGCAGCACCGGTGACGCAGCCTGATGCTACGCAGCCGCAGGCTCCGGTCGTTCCAGAAACTCCGGCCAATCCGGTTCCAAGCTCGCAGTAAAAATACGAGCTAGATGAACGCAATACGAAACCGGCCCTTGAGGCCGGTTTTCTTTTTGTTAACCATAGAGCCGCAAAGTGTTGCAGCTAGGCAATACGCTGCCGCGAATCGCATTGCAGAACGATGGCGGCGAATTGAGAACCGGTTGGCTTTGCAGTAAGGAGATCGAAAGTCTGCTCGCAACTAATGTGGCAGATGTTTCTCCCTTGTGCTTGATTTTCGGGAACCGAACATGTTTTCACGCCGTATTCTGATGGCAGGTATTGCAAGTCTTTGCATTGGAGCGACCGCTCCGGCATTTGCAGCTTCGCCGGTAAGCGCTGAAGCGCAGCTCAATGAAGCTGCCGCATCCGTTCAGCAGGTTGCGCTTTCAAGTGACACCAAGGCCAATCCTGAGAAGCCGAAGAAGAAAAAGGCTTCCAAGAGCGGCAACGCGGTGAAGGCGAATAAGTACAATATCAATCCGAAGTTTCAGGCGCAGGAAGTCGCATTCACCGGCTACAAGCCGGGAACCATTGTGATTGATCCTAAAAACTACTTCCTCTATCTGGTAGAGACTTCAACGACTGCGCGTCGTTATGGCATTGCTGTCGGCAAGGTGGGTTTGGAATTCAAGGGCACGGCTACCGTAAATGCAAAACGCGAGTGGCCACGCTGGATTCCAACGAAGGAAATGATCGAACGTGATCCGGCTCACTATGGCCGTTTCAAGAACGGCATGGATGGCGGCCCAGGTAACCCGCTTGGTTCGCGCGCCATGTATCTCTTCCAGGGCAACAAGGACACCTACATCCGTATTCACGGTACGGTGCAGCCGTGGACCATTGGTAGCTCGGCTTCCAACGGTTGCTTCCGCATGACGAACGACGATGTGCTGGATCTCTATGATCGCGTCGGTCTGGGCACCGAAGTGGTTGTTCTCTGATCTGTAAATGACTATGTGAATGTGGCCGGGCTTACGGGCTCGGCCTTTTCTTTTGTGTTCGTCACTATTCTTGCAGGCGGAAGCTGTGGATTTCGAGCTTCGACATGGCTTTATGTGAATAGGGACGCTAGAGAGTACAGACGTATTCGCTCCGGGGTTTCTGGCTCCGGTTTTTCTTTGTACAACGACGATTACCGCCTGGCTTCGGTGAAAAATACCGCCGGGGTGCATTTTTTTGTGGCGGAATCAATCAAGAAAGTCTAACGAGATAAGCCCATGGCGCGATATGTATTCATCACTGGCGGCGTGGTTTCTTCCCTTGGAAAAGGCATAGCTGCCGCAGCACTGGCTGCACTCCTTCAGGCACGCGGTTACCGCGTGCGTATCCGTAAACTCGACCCTTATCTGAATGTCGATCCCGGCACGATGTCGCCTTACCAGCACGGTGAGGTTTTCGTCACTGACGATGGTGCTGAAACCGACCTTGATCTGGGCCATTACGAGCGGTTCACCGGTCGTCCAGCCAACCAGCAGGACAACATTACCACCGGTCGCATCTACCGTAACATCATCGAAAAGGAACGCCGCGGCGATTATCTCGGTGCGACGGTTCAGGTCATTCCGCATGTGACCGACGAGATCAAGAACTACGTCCTCGAAGGTAACGAAGATTATGATTTTGTTCTCTGCGAAATCGGCGGCACGGTTGGCGACATCGAAGCTATGCCGTTCCTCGAAGCCATCCGTCAGCTTGGCAACGAATTGCCACGCGGAACGGCAGTTTATATCCATCTGACCCTGATGCCTTATATTCCGGCCGCTGGCGAGTTGAAAACCAAGCCGACCCAGCATTCAGTCAAGGAGCTGCGCTCTATCGGTATTGCTCCAGATATCCTTCTGGTTCGCGCTGATCGCGAGATTCCTGAATCTGAACGCCGCAAGCTGTCGCTGTTCTGTAATGTCCGCGAAAGTGCAGTCATTCAGGCGCTCGACGTGGCTACGATCTATGATGTTCCGATCGCCTATCACAAGGAAGGCCTTGATTCGGAAGTCCTGTCGGCGTTCGGTATTGATCCGGCTCCAAAGCCGCGTATGGATCGCTGGGAAGAGGTTTCCAACCGTCTCCACAATCCGGAAGGCGAAGTGACCATTGCCATCGTTGGCAAGTATACCGGTCTCAAGGATGCCTATAAGTCACTGATCGAGGCGCTTTATCATGGTGGTCTTGCCAACAAGGTGAAGGTCAATCTCGACTGGATCGAGGCGGAAGTCTTCGAAAGTGAAGACCCGGCTCCATATCTGGAAAAGGTTCATGGCATTCTGGTGCCGGGCGGCTTCGGCGAACGTGGTGCAGAGGGCAAGATTCTTGCAGCGAAATTCGCTCGCGAACGCAAGGTCCCTTATTTCGGCATCTGCTTCGGTATGCAGATGGCTTGCATTGAAGCTGCTCGTAATCTCGTCGGCATAGAAAATGCATCATCGACCGAGTTCGGCCCGACCAAGGAGCCGGTTGTCGGTCTCATGACGGAGTGGCTGAAGGGCAATATGCTTGAGAAGCGCGCTTCGGCTGGCGATCTTGGCGGCACGATGCGTCTTGGAGCTTATGAGGCAACTCTTGCTCCTGGATCGAAGATCGCCGAAATCTACGGTTCGACCGATATTTCGGAACGCCATCGTCATCGCTACGAAGTTAATATCGACTACAAGGATCGCCTTGAAACAGCCGGATTGAACTTTGCAGGCATGTCACCGGATGGTGTTCTTCCGGAAACGGTTGAATATCCTGATCACCCTTGGTTTATCGGCGTTCAGTACCACCCGGAACTGAAATCCCGTCCGTTTGAGCCACACCCGCTTTTCGCTTCCTTTATCGAAGCGGCGATCGAGCAGAGCCGTCTGGTGTAGAGCGCTTCCGGTTAAAACGGGATCGTGGAACCGCTCTAACTTATTCGTGGCATTATCCGACGCAAAACCGCTTCGCACTTTTGCAGGAAATGCTCTAGAACTCTAACGCGCCTTTCGGGGCGCGTTTTCGTTTCGGCTTTCAGGTCGCGGTCTTGTTTTCGACCCACCTTTACGCCAGATAAGATGCCTGCAGGCATTCAGTATCGAGGTTCACGTTATGACGACTGCCAATTCATCTGTAAAAGTCGGAAATGTTACTTTCTCAAATAGCGCGCCATTTGCCCTGATTGCGGGACCATGCCAGATGGAAACGCGTGAACACGCTTTCGATATGGCAGGCCAGCTCAAGGAAATGACCGATAAGCTCGGCATTGGTCTCGTCTACAAATCCAGCTTCGACAAGGCCAATCGCACATCCTTGAAGGCTGAGCGTGGAATCGGTCTCGAAAAGGCAATGGAAGTTTTTTCCGATCTCAAGAAGGAATTCGGCTTTCCCGTTCTGACGGATATTCATACCGAAGAGCAATGTGTCGAAGTTGCTCCTGTGGTCGATGTCCTGCAAATCCCGGCATTTCTTTGCCGCCAGACCGATCTGCTGATTGCTGCCGCAAAGACGGGACGTGTCGTGAACGTCAAGAAGGGACAGTTTCTGGCGCCATGGGATATGAAGAATGTTCTTTCCAAGATTACGGAAAGCGGCAATCCGAATGTGCTTGCGACCGAGCGTGGTGTTTCTTTCGGTTATAATACGCTCGTTTCCGATATGCGTTCCTTGCCGATTATGGCGGGTCTTGGTTCGCCGGTTGTTTTCGATGCGACTCACTCCGTGCAGCAGCCGGGCGGGCAGGGCGGCTCGACCGGTGGACAGCGTGAGTTTGTGGAAACGCTGGCTCGGGCAGCAGTTGCCGTCGGTGTTGCGGGGCTCTTCATTGAAACGCATCAGGACCCGGATAACGCACCGTCCGATGGTCCGAATATGGTGCCGGTGGATAAAATGCCCGCGCTTCTCGAAAAGCTCATGGCTTTTGATCGTATCGCAAAAGGGCTTTAAACAGTTCTCGGAGAATTTAAAAAGGCGGGGGATTTTCCTCCGCCTTTTGTTTCGCTAAGGCTTAAAAAACTGGCCGGTGCATAATCTTTTCTGAAATGTCTGCAAACTTTCAGGATTATGCGCTAAGAAATGTCCGCATCGGATTTGTTAAGCGCCTCGCGGATATGGCGGGGCAATCTATAGGGAAGGACTGGTTCCTATGACTGCAATCATCGACATCGTCGGCCGCGAAATTCTCGACAGCCGCGGCAACCCGACCGTCGAAGTAGACGTTGTGCTTGAGGATGGCTCTTTCGGACGCGCTGCCGTTCCGTCCGGCGCATCGACTGGCGCACATGAAGCTGTAGAGCTGCGCGACGGTGGCAGCCGCTATCTTGGCAAGGGTGTTGAAAAGGCTGTTGAAGCTGTTAATGGCAAGATTTTTGACGCTATTGCAGGCATGGACGCGGAAAGCCAGCTGCTTATCGACCAGACGATGATCGAGCTCGATGGTTCGGCCAACAAGGGCAATCTCGGCGCCAACGCGATTCTGGGCGTCTCGCTTGCTGTCGCCAAGGCTGCGGCCCAGGCGACCGGTCTTCCGCTCTACCGCTACGTCGGTGGCGCAAATGCCCATGTTCTGCCGGTCCCCATGATGAATATCATTAATGGCGGCGCACATGCCGACAATCCGATCGATTTCCAGGAGTTCATGATTCTGCCGGTCGGCGCGTCATCCGTTCGTGAAGCCGTTCGTTACGGTTCGGAAGTTTTCCATACGCTCAAGAAGCGCCTCAAGGATGCCGGTCACAACACCAATGTCGGTGATGAAGGCGGTTTCGCTCCGAACCTGAAGAATGCCCAGGCTGCACTCGATTTCATTATGGAATCGATTGAGAAAGCCGGTTTCAAGCCCGGTGAAGATATCGCCCTTGGCCTCGATTGCGCAGCGACCGAGTTCTTTAAGGACGGCAATTACGTCTATGAGGGTGAACGCAAGACGCGCGATCCAAAGGCTCAGGCCAAGTATCTTGCCAAGCTCGCCAGCGACTATCCTATCGTCACCATCGAAGACGGTATGGCTGAAGACGACTGGGAAGGCTGGAAGTATCTGACCGATCTTATTGGCAACAAGTGCCAGCTTGTCGGCGACGATCTGTTCGTCACCAACTCGGCCCGCCTGCGCGACGGTATCCGCATGGGCGTTGCCAATTCGATTCTCGTCAAGGTCAATCAGATCGGATCGCTGTCGGAAACGCTCGACGCTGTCGAGACTGCTCACAAGGCTGGCTATACCGCTGTCATGTCGCATCGTTCAGGTGAAACGGAGGATTCGACGATTGCCGATCTCGCCGTTGCCACCAACTGCGGCCAGATCAAGACCGGCTCGTTGGCCCGTTCCGACCGTACGGCCAAGTACAATCAGCTTATCCGCATCGAGGAAGAACTCGGCAAGCAGGCCCGTTATGCAGGCCGCAGCGCACTGAAGTTCCTCTAATTTTTCTGAGAATCATAAAAGGCGGGCTTAGGGCCCGCCTTTTTTCGTTTCAGCACTATATGAACCCAGATATTCGGCATTTGACCCAATGTAATTATATTGATATCAATGTTATTACATTGGTGTTCGAACTGATGAGGGAGCGGCTTAAACGCAACTGACGAAGCCGTGGGCGGATTTATCAACGGGAGAGAGAAAATGGCTTATATCGAAGGATTTGTTGTCGCAGTCCCCAAGGCGAACAAGGAAGTCTATCGCAAGCATGCCGCTGAAGCCGCTGTATTATTCAAGGAGTTTGGTGTGACGCGCATGGTCGAGGCATGGGGGGATGATGTGCCGGACGGCAAGGTTACCGATTTTCGACGTGCAGTTAAGGCAGAGGACGACGAGGAGGTTGTGTTCTCCTGGTTCGAATATCCCGACAAGGCGACGCGCGACGCTGCAAATAGCAAGATGATGAGTGATCCGCGCATGAAGGCAATGGGTGACCAGATGCCATTTGATGGCAAGCGCATGATCATGGGCGGGTTTTCTACTATTGTTGATGTTTGATTGAACTTTTTGTTCCGCTTGCAAAATCAAGTGTTCATCTGTCTGCCATTGTAGTTGACCGGCTATGGCGTACCCTGGAGCGCCGATCTGATTGAAGCAGATCGGCGCTCTAATTGTTTGTCCGAACGTGGATCTTATCAGAAAACCGTTTCACACTTTCCTGGATGCGCGCTAGGAGTTCATTTCGCTAGGGGGCGTTCATGAAATCTTACCTGATTAATCTTGACAGGAGCCGTGATCGGCTCGCCTTTATGACGGAGCAGTTTAGCAGGCTGGGATGTGACTTTGTGCGTGTAGCCGCCGTCGACGCGCGCATGTTCACTCCTGAGCTGGTTCAGGATACATTGGCCTCCAAACAAAAATGGCCACACCCTCTGACGCCAGCCGAGATAGGCTGTTTTCTTTCCCATAGAAAATGTATCGAACTCATTGCGCAGGGTGAGGAAAACTATGCTGCAGTCTTTGAGGATGATGTCGTTTTCGGTCGGGGGGCGGACAAGCTGTTTGCCTTGATCAACTGGATACCCGTCGATGCGGATATCGTTAAAATTGAGACACATGAAAAGACAGTGCTTCTCGGGCCACATCTAACCTGTACCGATACGGATTTTACGGTTGCACGGCTGCGAAGTCGACACCTTCTCTCGGCTGGCTATATTATCTCAAAGCCGGCCGCGCAGCGTATGCTCGCCTTTATGGAAAAGCCTTCGGCACCTCTGGACCATTTTCTGTTTGATTCCGAGTTTGGTCCATTCTCGAATTTTGCAGTTTATCAGACTTACCCGGCGCTGTGCCGTCAGGTCGGTCTGGAAAGTACAATTGGCGGGAATCGCAAGCATGCAAAAATCCGCCCTGCATTGATGCGGCTTTTGGTTCGGGAAACTGTCAGAATCTATAAACGCTTACGTCTCGTTATCATTGGTACTTGCGTAAACATGGGAGCTAGAAAGCGTTGGACGCCGATTCCCTTTGAGGCTGAGAATGAGATCGATTGAATAGCTTGCGAGCCAAAGTGTTTGCGGCAGCACGGAAAAATCAGGGTTACCCGCTCCCGACATCTGTTCTTGGTAAATCTCTGTTAAGCAAAATAATGCTTGATGGTGGAATTCGGATTGACGCCCTTCGCAGGATTCGCGGCGGCATTGAATATCCGGGAAGGAAGCCGAAATGTGGACCAAGCAGAAGCGTAAATCGATCCGTGGGCGTTTTGTATTGCCCATTCTGACGGCCGCGTTTCTGAGCTATTTCGGTTTTCACGCCTATCATGGCGAATTCGGTCTCTATTCTCGTATCCAGCTGGAAGAGCAAAAAAGCCTTCTGGCCAAGCAGCTCGAACAGGTGACAGCAGATCGCACTGCGCTCGAAAAGCGAGTCACGCTTCTGCGCGACGGTTCCATCGAGAAGGATATGCTTGACGAGCAGGCGCGCAGAGCGCTTAATCTCTCCCATCCCGATGAGGTGACAATTATCACCTCTAGGGAAGACCGTTCAAATTAACTGAAATCCGGTTAATTGTCTTTTTGTGGTATGTTTTTAAGGGTTTGGCGACATAGCAGCTATGCTCTGGGCGCATATTGTATCTTGTGATATGCCCGTATAACGTCACAATAGAACGACAATTTAGGGAGCGAGATATGGCACCGAGGGCTAAAAAGTCGCCTGCAAGCAAAACGCAGGCGTCTTCTGTGACTGCACCCAAGGCACCTGCAC
>WPCJ01019340.1_pt1 | contig 28522 bp, 22 predicted proteins | sample 5399831 | NCBI WGS metagenome assembly WPCJ01 (sample SAMN12869470, study PRJNA574797) | sludge metagenome | isolation source: wastewater treatment of pH10 | place: China:Beijing | collected 2019-05-20 | reverse complement strand
GTGTTGAATATTATTTAATTAATCGTTTGTTTAAATTGATTTTATCCCAGAAAGAATAAGAATTATATCGCTTATTATTTGGTGAAAATTCTTTCTGGTATAAAAGTTTTATTTTTGGTATTTAAAATTTGAAGGATGAATAAACTATTATTATTATTATTATTATTATTGCTGATTGGAACAACGGCTGCAGCTCAGGAATTGTATATGCCGAGAAATATCAAAAAAGCTTATGCTGACGGAACACGTGATATGTCTGGAAAACCAGGGAAAAACTACTGGCAAAACAAAGGAGTTTATAATGTGAACGTAAAAGTGGATGCCAAAACAAAGATTGTTTCCGGTTCCGAAACGATTCAGTATTCTAATAATAGTCCGGATGAGCTAAAGGTTTTAGCGATTCGTTTTGTGAATAATGTCAATAAACCACAATCGGGGAGAGCTGGATATACTCCAAAAGATGCTTTAACGGGTGGGCTTAAAATCAAATCCTTCTTTATCAACAATGAAAAATACAACATTAATAGTGATGACTGGTCAACAGTGGAGGCTATGAAACTGACCAAACCATTGGCTTCAAAATCTCAAACCGAAATCAAAATCGAATGGGAATATCCGTTGGCGAAAGAAAGTGGAAGAGAGGGACAAATTGATCCCGAAACTTTTTATGTTGCCTATTCTTTCCCGAGAGTTTCGGTTTATGATGATTACAACGGTTGGGATATGTTGCAACATAACGGCAGACAGGAATTTTATAATGATTTTAATGATTATTCTTTTTCGATTTCTGCACCGAAGAATTTTGTGGTTTGGTCAACGGGAGATTTTCTGAATCCTGATGAGGTACTTCAGTCGGAATATCTTAAACGTTTCAAAGAATCATTAAAATCGGATAAAATCATTCATATTGCGAATGCCGAAGAAATGAAATCAGGGAAAGTGACGAAACAGAATGATTGGAATATCTGGAAATTCAGAGCTGATCATATTGTTGATTTTTGTTTTGCGCTAAGCAATCATTATGTTTGGGATGCATCAAGCGTCCAGTTAAAAACCAAAAGGGCTAGTGTGCAGTCTGCTTACAATGCCGGTGCTAAAGATTTTGAACAATATACGGAATGGATGCGTTACAACCTGAAATGGTTTACAGACAATTGGCCAGGTGTTGAATATCCGTTTCCAGTGATGACTGCTATCCAGGGTTACGCTGATATGGAATATCCGATGATGATAAACGATACGAGTATTCCTGATGATCTGCGGGATGCGAGACTGACTGCTGACCACGAGATTGCGCACACTTACTTTCCTTTCTATATGGGCATCAATGAAACACGATATGCTTATATGGACGAGGGATGGGCAACTATGCTGGAATATCTGATTGGCATAGATGAAAACGGAAAAGAAGCTGCAGATCAATTTATGAAAAACTTCCGAGTGAAGCGTTGGATTAATGATGCTTCTACGGAACAAGATCAACCGATTATTATGCTAAGTTCTCAACTTTCTGGTGCAGGTTATGGGAATAATGCGTATGTGAAACCGGCGTTGAGTTATTTGGCTCTGAAGGATTATTTGGGTGATGAATTGTTCAAAAAAGCACTTCATCATTATATGGACAACTGGCACGGGAAGCATCCGATTCCATGGGATTATTTTAATTCTATGAATACTGGTTCCGGAAAGAATCTGAATTGGTTTTTCAACAATTGGTTTTACACGAACAATTATATTGATTTGAAAATCAGTTTTTTTTCTCAGAAAGAGAATCAGACGATTTTAACCGTGGATAATGTTGGTGGCTTTGCGATTCCGTTTGATGTAGTTTTGAATTATGAAGATAATTCTCTGGAGAAAGTTCATTTTACACCAGCAGTTTGGGAGAAAAATCAAAAGTCGGTAAATCTGACGATCCCAACGAAAAGGAAAATTAAATCCATTAGCCTGGATGGAGGTATTTTTATGGATTATACACCGGATGATAATTTGAAAATGCTTTAATTTTAGTTTAAGTGAATTGATTTCGAATGAAAAAAATTGGTCTTTTATTGATTTTGCTTTTCTTTTCGTCTTGTGTTTCGCAGAAGAATAAAACTATTCAGCAGAATATTCTGACACTGAAAGATAGTTATTGTAAAGCGCCTTTGCAATACAATTATTCCCAGAAAGTTCCTTCCTATAATTCTGACTCTATTGTTAATGCCAATCAGAAACTCAAGCAATATTTTTCTGACCAAAGCATTTTGATCTTGAATGCTCTGGAAAGTATTGATGAAGCAGAGAAAATTATTGAATTGAAAAAAGATTCGACTCTAAAATCTCAATTAAGAGTGGTTCAGCTAAAGACGAAAATCAATAGTAAAATCAGTATTGCACTGACTGAGTTGGATGCTGTTGCTGCAGAATTTGACTGCGAAGGTGAAAGGGTTGCACAAATGGCCAATTATGTAGACAATATTAACAGCAACCGAAATAATAGATTGATTCTTTTCTCAATTATTACCGGCGCAGTAACCTCTGTTGCAGGCGGTGTTATCAAAGACAATGGTGTGGAAAATGCTGTGAATATCGGTGGTGGTTTGTTGGGAGCTGGGCTGGGTTTGGCAACTTTTAATCCGAAGGGCAAAAAAGTGGAATTCATTCATGAGCGGAATCTTCTGCGTGACATTTGGGAACAAAAATTACAGTCTAAAAATTTTCCCCCGTTCATCTGGTATATGTACACCGAGAAAAAATTTACAGGAAACCGCCAACATTCTATCATAGAGAATATGAAGCAAAGATGGATTCAGTACCAGTTTGACAGCGATGAAAATGCGGCGAATCGATCGGTGAATTTCGGAAACGGCGGACTTTACCGTTCGTCAGATTTGCACAATCGCGCATCGATGCTGAATCAGATGCAGTCTGCAACGAGAACCATTAATCAGAATATTAATTATCTTTTACTGGATTTGGATAAGGTGATTTCTTTGGAATAATCAAAAACCTCAGCCAAAGTAGCTGAGGTTTTCTTGTTTAAAATAGTATTTAATATGAAGAAAAAATTTAACTCTTATTCCACCGGTCTGAAAACCAAACCTGTTTCCTCGAAATAATCTAAAGTAATTCTGTCACCGTCATTCACAGTTCCTGCAAGGATTTCTCTGGATAATTTATTCAGGACTTCCTGCTGAATAACTCTCTTCAATGGTCTTGCTCCAAAAACAGGATCGTACCCTTTATTCATCAGATAATCTACGGCATCCTGAGTTGCAGTCATGATGATATTTCGTTTTGCCAGCATATCATTGAATCCTCTCAACTGGTATGTCACAATTTTTCCGATTTCTTTTTTTCTTAAAGGCTGGAACAGTACCACTTCGTCAATTCTGTTTAAGAATTCCGGACGTAACGTTTGTTTCAATAAGTCAAAGACCTCATCTTTTGTTTTGTCAACAATTTCATCCTGATTTTCATCAGTAATATTTTCAAAATTCTCCTGAATCAGGTGTGAACCTAAATTCGAAGTCATAATCATAATCGAGTTTTTGAAATTCACGACTCTACCTTTATTGTCCGTCAAACGACCGTCATCCAAAACCTGTAACAACGTGTTGAAAACATCCGGATGCGCTTTTTCAATTTCATCCAAAAGTACCACAGAATAAGGTCTTCTTCGCACCGCTTCGGTCAACTGACCACCTTCATCATAACCTACATATCCAGGAGGCGCACCCACCAATCTCGAAACACTGTGACGTTCCTGATATTCACTCATATCAATTCTCGTCATATTGTTTTCATCATCGAATAAAAACTCGGCTAATGCTTTTGCCAGTTCGGTTTTTCCGACGCCGGTAGTTCCTAAGAATAAGAACGAACCGATGGGTTTTTTATCGTCGCTCAATCCTGCTCTGTTTCTTCTAATGGCATCCGCAACTGCTGTAATGGCTTCATCCTGTCCTACAACTCTGTGATGAAGTTCAGCTTCAAGACTTAATAATTTTTCTCTTTCAGATTGAAGGAGTTTTGTAACAGGAATCCCTGTCCATTTGGCAATCACTTCAGAGATATTTTCAGAAGTTACTTCTTCTTTAATCAATTCATTCTGATGATTTTGCATCTCGAGTTCCAATTTGGAAAGCTCTTCTTCTTTTTCACGAAGCTTTCCATATTGAATTTCTGCAACTTTTGCATAATCTCCTGCTCTTGAAGCTCTTTCTGCTTCTAATTTTAAAGATTCAATATCTTTTTTAATCTGTGTTAAATCCTCAGATTTTTGCTTTTCTTTCAGCCATTTAGCATTGATTTCATTTCTCTGTTCAGAAATTTTTGCAATATCTTCTTTCAAATGATCTATTTTCGTCTGATTTCCTTCTCTTGAAATCGCAGCCAATTCAATCTCCATCTGCATCAGCTTTCTGTCTAAAACATCCAGCTCTTCAGGTTTTGAATTGATTTCCATTCTTAATTTCGCAGAAGCTTCATCAATCAAGTCAATCGCTTTATCCGGTAAAAATCGGTCTGAAATATATCGTTGAGACATCTCAACGGCTGCAATAATCGCCTCATCTTTGATTCTTACTTTGTGGTGAGCTTCATATTTATCTTTAATTCCACGAAGGATGGAAATTGCCGATTCTGTATCCGGTTCTTCCACCATCACTTTCTGGAAACGTCTTTCCAACGCTTTATCTTTTTCAAAATATTTTTGATATTCGTTCAAAGTCGTTGCACCAATCGCTCTTAATTCTCCTCTTGCTAAAGCTGGTTTCAAAATATTCGCTGCATCCATCGCGCCTTCACCGCCTCCGGCTCCCACCAAAGTATGGATCTCATCGATGAAAAGAATGATTTGTCCGTCTGATTTGATAACTTCATTTACTACGGATTTCAGACGCTCTTCAAATTCACCTTTGTATTTGGCACCGGCGATCAAAGCTCCCATATCCAATGAATATAAAGTCTTATCCATCAAATTTTCAGGAACGTCGCCACTGATAATTCTGTGGGCAATTCCTTCAGCGATTGCAGTTTTACCAACACCGGGTTCACCGATTAGAATAGGATTATTTTTTGTTCTTCTTGAAAGAATTTGCAAAACTCTCCGGATTTCTTCATCACGACCAATTACGGGATCTAATTTTCCTTCTGCTGCTAATTCGTTGAAGTTTTTTGCATATTTATTTAAGGACTGATAAGTTTCTTCCGAACTTGCAGAAGTTGCTTTTGAGCCTTTTCTTAATTCTTTAATTCCGCCTTCCAAAAGGTTTTTCGTAACGCCCATATCTTTAAGCATTTTCGAAACTTCTGAATTGGTTTCTAACAATGAAAGCCATAAATGTTCGATCGTTACATACTCGTCACCCATTTTTTTAGCGATGTTGGGTGCATCAAGCAAAACTTTGTTTGCCGATTGTGAAAGATAAATATTTCCTCCCTGTACTTTGGGAAGTTTTTCTAAATTTTCGCGGTTGCGCTCTCGTACCAAAGCAGCGTCTGCTTCAGATTTTTTCAATAAGAAAGGCGATATATTTTCATCCACCTGAAAAATTCCTTCAAGTATATGTTGAGGTTCAATCTGCTGATTGCCAAATTCCATCGCCACTTGTTGTGCAGCCTGAATGGCTTCTTGTGATTTTACAGTATATTGGTTTAAGTTCATAATATTTTAGTTGATTGTTGTTGGTTTATAGTTGATTGATTAATACAAAATTTATACAATTATCAATTTGAAAACAATGATTTTTGTTTTGTCAAAAAACATTAAGATCAAAGTTGCTAATTCTAATCTTAATGCTTCATCAATCATTTAATTCTGAAACCTTAATCACAAAAAGTGTTCTATTGATGAATTTTTAAAAATTAAGGACAAAATTTCCGAATTGTTTAATTTTGCATTAATTTAAAGAGACAAAATTTCCGAAAGTTTAGAATTTAGATTAAAAATAATTGTCAATTTGTAACAGGTTTTTGAAAACATTCATCATTATTTTAATTCGGGATTTTATTTTATAAATTTGAGTGAATAAAATCTGGACTTGAATCGTCTTATCTTAATTTTCTTTTTAGTTTCTACGACTCCATTTTGTTTTGGCCAAAAGCAGAATGAAGAGGATTTGTCTGGTTTTGAGACTTTGGATAAAAGTAAAATTTCGTCTGAGCAAATTATTAGACAAAGTCTTAAAAAATTGGAACAACCGATTCCTGACGAAGAGAAATATGAAGTTCGGATGAAAATGGCAGATGCTTATCTGAAAATCGGAAAACCTGATTTTGCAAAGTCAACTGAAATGCTTTTCAAAGCCAAAGAAATTGCTGAGAAATTAGACAATCCAAAACTTAAAGCAAAAATCTACGGGTCAATTGCTAATCAATATTCGTTTCTCAATTTTCCTGAAAAAATAAAACCTTATCTCGATTTGTCGAAGCACGAACTGGATCATTTTCCAAATGGTTATGAAAAGAATTTTCTCACAGCACGTTTGTTTATTGAATATGGCAATTTAAAAGCAGATCAAGAAAATTTTACAGAAGCGAAGAAAGATTATCAGCAAGCTCTTAAATTTTTGCAGAAGAATGGAACTTTCAACAAAAAGGATATTTTCCAGTATCGCAGAGCATTTTATAATATCGGTGTTTCTTATGCTTATCTGAAGCAAAATGATTCGGCGGAATACTTTCTTAATAAAGCACTTGCAGTCCGTGATAATGAAAATAAAGAACTTAAATATTTTATTTATAACAATTTAGCTAAAGTTTATGCTGCTAAAAATGAGCATCAAAGAGCAATAGATTCTTTGGAAACAGTTCTGAAAGAAGATGCTTTTAAAGATAACCGGTTAAAAGCTGATATGTACAAAAAACTGATTGCTTCTTACAAAGCCTTGAATAGTCACGATAAATATATTGAGTATTCTGAGAAACTTTTGGACCTGGAGCCGGATGTTAAAAAGAATAATCTTAATGCTATTAATACAGCCCTTTCAGAAGAACAAAAAAATCTGCTGGAGAAAATTTCTGATAAAGAAGGTTATAATCAACTTCTGATTTTTGGTTGTGGTTTATTGGTTTTGATTGGAGGAATGAGTGTTTTTTATATCAATCAGAAAAGAAGGAAAGAAAAAATTCTTTATCAAAACTTCATCACCAATCTTGAGAAACAAGAAGTAAAAGAAACTCCAGAATCAAAAGAAATTATTCAACCGGAAACTGAGCAAAAAGAAAAACCATCTTTCTCGATTCCAAGTTCTGCTGAGTCCAATATTTTAGAAAAATTAGATAAGTTTGAAGAGTCGGCGAAATTTACCAATTCAAAACTGACGGTTGCAAGTCTGGCGGTGATGTTCAAAACCAATCCGACCTATCTCTCGGAAACGATTAAAAAACATAAAGGGAAAAACTTCAATCAATATCTCAACGAGCTTCGGATAAACTATATCTGTAAGCAAATCAACGAGCGTCCGGAATTTCTCAATTATAAAATTAGTTATTTGGGAGAACAAGCCGGGTTTTCTTCCCATAGTTCTTTTACAACGGTTTTTAAAAATGTCACAGGGATTTCTCCATCCGCTTTTTTGAGAGAAGCGGAAAAGAAACATGGGAATATTTAATCTTTTATTTATCAGTGATTTAAGATCTGTTTTTATTTTTCGAAATATCATATTTCGAAAATGTTTTACTATTTTTTAATTCTTAAAGTATATACATTTACTTCACCAATGAGATAAAATATTGTTATGGCTGATGAGATTATCTCATTGTATTTTATTAAATCTTAAAAAATTAATTATGAAGAAAATTGTATTTTTTGTGTCGGCATTAGGCTCGATATTTACCTTTTCACAGAATTTAGGTTACGGAAATTCTGTTTCCCAATCATTATCCGGAGAAGTTAAAACTCAAACCAAATCAGCGGCAAAAGCAGAAAGTTGTAATGCCATTGTTATCAATGATACAGATGAAGAGAATGGTGTTTTCATCATCGGAAATGGTGGGCAAAAGGCGGCTGTTGATATTCCGATCGAAGCTAATCAAACGATTAAAATCAATAGTATCGTTGTAACGCTCTCCAGTAAATTTCCACCAACATTTGTCAATTTTGTTTTTTATAATAATATTCTTTCCACTCCGGAAGATCCGGAAGACCCAAGAAGAAATATTCCGAACCAACAGATTCTGCAGATTACTGACAGCACTATCGAGTCTTATGAAGAAGTTGGCTATGAACCTTTGCATGAATTTGTTGTAAGAAAAATAAAAGTGAAGCTAGCAAATCCGATCCTTTTGAATGGGACAATGTCTGACGGAAGAATTTGGTTCGGAGTAAAGTCTGATGCTAATGCCTGGTCCACAACAGGTCATTTTGATACCGGCGAAGGAGTAATTGGAGAAAGCGTAGCAATGGGAGGTAATAATTTCGACTGGTTTCAGCTGGTGAATATGGAAGGTTTATACGAGCTTCAGGCGGAGTGTGATATTTTGAATGTTTCCGATACTGATTTCAATTCTAAAATTGGAATCTATCCGAATCCGGCTCAGGATTATTTCGAATTCAAGGGCTTAAGTGGAACTAAGATTGTTTCAACAAATATCTACTCAACTAATGGAAGTCTTATTAAATCAATTAGTTCCAATGATACTAAAATTAATATCAGTCATCTAAAAAATGGAGTTTATATTGTCCAGACTAAAACCGAAAACGGAAATACTTTTACCAATAAGCTGATAAAAAAGTAACTCATATTTTAAATTATTATAGAAGTCAGGGGTTTTCTTCTGACTTTTTTGCAATTAATATTACATTATATCTATTTTTTGTGTAACAGAATTATTTAATTCGTTTAAAAATTCATAATTTGCAGAAAAATAATGTTATATGAAAAAATATCTATTATTCTCTGTATTTGCTTTGCCGTTTTTGGGATTCAGTCAATGGTCAAAGGTCAGTAATTTTACAGGCAAACAAGTAAAAGAAGAGTTTGCAAATCTTCAGGAAAAACAGCTTTTTTCACTAAATAAAGATGCTTTGATTTCCAAATTGCAAAATGCGCCTCAAAAATTTTCAGGACAAAAAGGTATTGAAATTCTGATGCCTGATGAAAAAGGACAACTGCAAAAGTTCCAAGTATGGGAATATTCTAACTTCTCACCAGAGTTACAGGCTCAGTTCCCAAATATCAGATCGTACATGGGAATTGGGATTACAGATCCTACTGCATATTTAAGATTCAGTATTTCTGATCTTGGAGTATCCTCAACAATGCTGAAAAGTGGCGGATCAAGTTTTATTGAACCCTATGCACAAGGTAGTAATGTATATGCCGCTTATGAGTCTACGTCCAGACTATTAGATGAAAAAGAGGCTTTTGTATGCAGTACTATGAATGAGATGGCTGACGAGGCAGATGTACATACTACCGGAAAATCTAATAATCAGGTGTATAAAACTTTCAGACTGGCAATGTCTGCTCAGGCAGAATATTCACAATATCACATTACAAGAGCTAATGCAGGATCAGCAACAGATGCAGAAAAGAAAGCTGTAGTGCTTGCGGCAATCAATAATACTGTGAATCGTGTCAACTCTCTCTATGAAAAAGATCTTGCCGTTCACTTTAATTTGATTCCTAATAATTTGGATATCATTTATCTGGATGCAACAACAGATCCTTATACTACATCCGGATCATATAATTCACAGGTTCAATCTGCAATAACATCTGCAATAGGGGCTGCTAATTATGATATAGGACACCTTTTAGCCTATGACAGTCCAAATGGGAATGCAGGCTGCATTGGTTGTATCTGTACCAACAGCAGTAAGGGATCTGCTTTTACGTCACATTATATTCCAGTAAGCGATATTTTTGATATTGATTATGTTGCTCACGAAATGGGTCATCAGGTTGGAGCCAACCATACACATACCTACAGTGGTTCAGAAGGATCCGGAGTGCAAGTGGAGGTAGGAAGTGGGAACACAATTATGGCTTATACCGGTATCACTGGCCAATATGATACTCAGTTCAATTCTAATGATTTTTTTACTTATAGAAATATTCAGCAAATTCAAAATAATCTTGCGAATAAAGCATGTGCGGTTAATACACCCATAGTTAATACACCTCCGGTTGTAGATGCAGGTCCGGATGTAACTATTCCTATCAGTACGCCTTTTGTATTGAAAGGTACAGTTACTGATGCAGAAAATGACCCTATGACTTATGTTTGGGAGCAAAATAATTCTGCTTCGGGAACTGCTCAGTTTACGACAGGCTCTTATGCTTCACCTACGAAAACGGGAGGACCTAATTTCAAAATGTTTCCACCAAAATCAACACCTGTAAGATACTTTCCAGAATATGGGAAAGTTCTGGCTGGTGTTAATGCTACAAGATGGGAAGCTCTTTCTAGTGTGGCAAGAACACTTGATTTTACATTAACGGCAAGAGATAACTCTCCGAATGGTCAGCAAACACAGACTGATGCTATGAAAATTACTGTTAGTGCTGCAGCTGGACCATTTGTAGTAACAGCACCAGTATTTGGAGATGCGCTTACATCTGGTAATACTTATAACGTTAAGTGGAATGTTGCCAATACCAATGTTGCTCCGGTAAATACTACAACCGTTAATATTAAATTATCAACAGACGGAGGTAAAACTTGGAGCACTATTGCTGCAAATACTGCAAATGATGGTGATGAGACCGTTACAATTCCTGCAGGATCTACAACAGCGAATGCTTATATAATGATTGAAGCTGTAAACAACATTTATTTTGCAATGAGTTCCAGTTTTGTTATCGATTACAGCGTGAACGGAGAAGTTTGTAATACTTACAGTTATACAGGTCCGGCTGTTGATATCAATGATGGGACGGGAACTACAAGCGGTCCAATTTCTTCACCACAAGTATTAGTTCCGATCAATGTTGCGGATAGCGGTGTTATTACAAAAATAAGAGTTAAACCAATTATTGAACATCCAAGAACGAGCCAGATTGTAGTTGGAATAGAAGGTCCGTTGGGACAGACGGCTTGGCTATGGAATAGAAAATGTACAAGTTCCGGAATTAACGCTACTTTTAGCGATGAAGGTTCAGCTTATGTCTGCGCTTCTCCAATTTCTGGAACAGTAAAACCAGACGAAGCTCTTAATATTTTTAAAGGAAACGATACTAAAGGTACTTGGAACCTATTTGCATCTGATAATGTAAGAAATCTTGCTGGTAAAATTACTAGCTGGTCTTTAGAGCTGTGTACAAGAGATTCTCAAGCATTGGCGGTAAACGAAAGTGCTTTCAATTCTAATAATATTAAAGTTTATCCTAATCCTTCAAATGGAAACTTCTTTATCAAATCCAAAGATCTTGGCGGAAATGCCAATGTGACTATCTATGATATGAATGGTAGAGTAGTTCACAACTCAGGTTTCAATGTAATAACTGGCGAGTCAACAAATGAATTCAATGTTAATTTGACGAAAGGTGTTTACTTATTGAAAGTAACTTCTCCAAAAGCTAATTATACTCAAAAATTAATCATCAAATAGTCTTGATTAATTATAATTTTTAAAGCCGATCATCACTGATCGGCTTTTGTTATTTTGAGAATAGAATTTTATTTAATCCTTTCAATAAAATATATTAAATTGCTAATATTTAAAAAGTAAAACTATGTACTCACAAATAGAGATAGATGCTCAGTTCGAAGGAAAACTGCAACTGATTTACCTGAACCAGCCCGAAAGTTATAACAGTCTTACCCAAGTGATGCTTGGAGAATTGCGGAATGCAGTTCACAAATTCAGCAATGACGGTAATGTGAGATGTATTGCAATTGCTGGGAAAGGAAAAGCTTTTTGCGCCGGTCAGAACCTGAAGGAAGCTTTGGGTTTCGATGAGGATGATAGAACAATCCAGAGATTTGTGATCGAATATTATAATCCCTTGGTTCTTGAAATTGTTAAGTGTAAAAAACCGGTAATAGCTTTGGTCAACGGACCTGCAGTTGGAGCAGGTGCAATGCTGGCTTCGATATGTGATTTTACTTTGGCGACAGAAAGCTCTTATTTCTCTTTTGCTTTTGCCAATATCGGTTTGATTCCTGATACTGCCGGGACATATTATCTACCCAAATTAGTAGGAAGGCAATTAGCAAGTTATTTGTCTTTCACGGGTAAAAAGGTTCCTGCAACAGAAGCTAAAAAAATTGGTCTGGTTGCTGATGTCTTTGCAGATTCGGAATTTGTGGAGAAATCTATGGAAGTTTTGACTCAGCTTTCCCATGCTGCAACAACAGCTCTTTATTTGACCAAAAAAGCTTTTAATAAATCTTACAACTTTACATTGAACGAACAACTGGACTATGAATCCATTATCCAGCAAGATGCAGCAGAAACCGAAGATTTCAAGGAAGGTGTTGCCGCTTTCATCGAGAAACGTTTGCCAAATTACAAAGGGAAATAAGTTTGAATGTTTGAGAATCGGAGAACTTTAGAGATTAAAGAAATTTAATCATTTATCAATCATCAAGTATAATTTATGAATGCTCGCGAAACGGCGGAATATATGTTTGAGAAAGATTTGTTTTCTCAATGGCTCGGAATTGAACTGACCGAAATCAAAGATAATTACTGTCTTATAAAAATGCCAGTCAAATCGGAGATGATTAATGGACTTGGAACTGTTCACGGCGGCGTTACATTTGCTTTTGCAGATTCGGCGTTGGCGTTTTCTTCCAACAATAGTGGTGAAGCTGCGGTGGCGCTCAATTGTTATATCAATTTCACAAAAGCTGCAAAAAATGGCGATGTTCTAACTGCTGAAAGTATCCTTTTGAACGATACTAGAAAAACGGCTATTTATGATATTACAATCAAGAATCAGAATGATGAGGTTATAGCAGGTTTCCGAGGGACAGTTTATAAGATTGGTAAGAAGGTTACGGAACTTAAAGTTTTATAAGAAAATAAAATGTAAAAACTTCAAAATTTATTTTGGAGTTTTAAAATAAATTATAACTTTGTAATTCAAAGTTCTTTTTATGGAATCAAAAAATTACCATGATGAATTAGCACATATCCGTCAAATGATGGAGCGCAGTTCGAGATTTATTTCATTGAGTGGCTTGTCCGGTGTTGTTGCAGGCATTGTTGCGCTTCTGGGTTCCATTTATGTTTACTTCATTTTCCAGAGAGAAGGTGTTGATTATTTTGATGGAGAAAGAAACATTTATACGCCAGCTTTAGCTCAGGAACTGTTCTTTGTTGCTTTGGTAATTTTGGTCTTGGCAATTTCCAGCGGTTATATTTTCACAGCAAGAAAGAGTAAAAAGAAAAACCTGAAAGTTTGGGATTCTATAACCAAAAGACTCTTAGCCAACTTTGCAATTCCATTAGTTACAGGCGGATTTTTTTGCATTGCGCTTTGGTATCATCATTATTTTCCTTTAATTGCGCCGTCAATGCTCATTTTTTATGGATTAGGTTTGATTAATGCTGAAAGATATACCTTAAGTGATGTTAAATATCTTGGAATCTGCGAAGTCATTTTAGGAATAATTGCATTATTTTGGTTGGGTTGGGGATTGATATTTTGGGCAATCGGATTTGGATTTTTGCATATTTTTTATGGGATTTTGATGTATAGAAAGTATGATTAACTTTTTTAATGTCATCGATTATCACTCATCAATTATCATTTATTTTTAAGTAATGTTAAACATCAATCAACTCAACAAAGAATTCGAAAGCCGTGTAAGATTGGGCATTATGTCCGTTCTGATGGTCAACGACTGGGTTGATTTTACCGAAATGAAAAACCTCTTAAATGCTACCGATGGAAATCTGGCAAGTCACAGTTCCGCGCTCGAAAAAGCTGAATATATAGAAATCAAAAAAGAATTCGTAGGCAAAAAGCCAAAAACATCTTACCGTGTCACACAAAAAGGACGAGATGCTTTCAAAGAACATATCAATAACTTAGAGAAACTGTTGGGAAGATAACTCCCGATTTTTTTTGAAAATTAACTTTGTAATTCAAAGAGCTTTATTATCAATAACGACAAAGAATACAAATATTTTCACAATGGACACAAATGTTTTATTCGAAAAAATCTAAAACTATAAAATTAAAATTAGTGCTCTTTGTGCAAAAACCTTGTGAACATTGTGTTTAAAATAAAAACCTATGACCAGAAAATCATTCATCAAAAAATCATTACTCGCAACAGCAGGACTATCGTTATTCTACAGTTGGCAAATTGAACCGTTTATGTTGGAGTTTGTCAAACAAGATTTACCAATCAAAAATCTACCTTCAAGTCTACATAACAAAGTTCTGATGCAGATTTCAGACTTGCACGTTGGTAACAGATTCGATTATAATTATTTGATCGATTCCTTCAGAAAAGCTAAAACTTACAAACCTGATTTTGTGGTTTACACCGGCGATTTTGTCTGTTGGGAAGATAATGCTGAACAATTTGAACAATTGAAAACTGTAATGAAAGAAGCAATTCTTGGAACTCTGGGAACTGTAGCAATTCTTGGCAATCACGATTACGGTGCAGAATGGAGAGAAGAATATGTTGCGGATGAGGTTTCAAAAATATTGACAAATTCTAAGATCCAAGTTCTTCGGGATGAAAAAGTGAATTATTCTGGACTTAATATCTATGGTTTTGAAGAATTGTGGGGCAACAATTTTCATCCTGAAAATTTAACAAAAACTATTAATCAGGACGAAGCTAATCTTGTCCTTTGCCACAATCCCGATGTCTGCGATTTGGATGTCTGGAATAATTATAAAGGCTGGATTTTATCCGGACATACACACGGTGGACAGTGTAAGCCGCCTTTTCTCCCGCCATTGATTTTGCCTGTAAAAAATAGAAAATACACTTCCGGAATCATCGATTTGGAAGATGGACGAATGCTTTATATCAATCGCGCCCTCGGACATTCTTATCAGGTCCGGTTCAATTGCAGACCGGAGATTACATTGTTCACACTTAAATCGATATAAATTTAACCACAAAGAACACAAATGTCTTCACAATGTGCACGATTGAAAGCTTTCAATTTTATAAATACGAAAAAAAATAGTGCTCTTTGTGCAAAACCTCGTGAACATTGTGTTTAAAAATAAAATAAATAGAAAAAACATTTCTCAATTATGAAAAAACATCATCTCATCTTCCTCACAGTTTTGGCAGTTATCATTCTCTTTTACAAAGAATACATTGCGCTCAATCTTGCAATCTTCGGGATTTTCCTGAGCATTCTGACTTACATTCAAACTAAAACAGAATTCAAGAACCGAACATTTCTTACACTTTTTGTAACCTCTATTTTCTCATCATTAGCTTTTGCCTGGTTTGGTGATGCTATATCGTTTGTTGCTGTTTTCATCTCACTTTTTTTATTGAGATTCAGAGGAACTTATCCGAAACTAAAACCATTTCTATATATTGAAGTTCTATTGTTGAATCTCTTCACATTCTTGGGAAGAGTTTTCAACATAGAGCAATGGTACGAGAAATCCAGAGAGAGAAGTTTTGCAAAAAAACTCATCGCCATTGTTCTCATCCCTGCGTTTTTTATCACAATTTTCTTTTTCATTTACGCTTTTGGGAGTGACCATTTTGCTAATATATTTAAAGATTCTGAGCTTGAGTTTCAGCCTTTAACTTTTATTGTTTTGGCAATTGCCGGATTTTATATCGGTTTTATTTTCTGGAATTTCGGAGTGGAAAGATTTATTTTCAAACAAAACAGATATTTGAATGACGATTTTTCTGGCTTAGTCAAAATTCAAAAACCAACATTTTCTTTCCTGGATATCGATTCCGAAAGGACCAGCGGATTGATTTCTTTTTCTGCGCTTAATATTTTGCTGTTGATTTTCATTGTCACTTACAATTACGAACAGTTTTTCGAAATTACAAAATCGGCCGATAGCTTGAGTGCTGAAACGCACGAACGTGTCAACGCTGTGATAATGTCCATCGTGATGGCGATTCTCGTCATACTATTTTATTTCAAAAAAGGATTTAATTTTGATGAAAAAGCAAAATCACTTAAGATTTCAGCTAAAATCTGGATTGTTCTGAATGCTGTTTTGGTCATCTCAGCTTCCCTTAAAAATTCAGAATATATCATCAATTATGGTTTGACTTACAAACGTCTCGGTGTTTATGCTTTCCTGGCAATGGCTTTGATCGGATTGATTTTTACTTTCATTAAGATCCAAAAAAGGAAGACCAATGCGTTTCTTTTCAACAAAATGTTTTGGGCGTGTTATGGCTTGATTTTGGTTTGCAGTTACGTCAATTGGGGTGGAATTATCACTTTAAACAATATCAAAAGAAAGGATTTTGCCGACAATTACCACCTGGTTTCCATCAATTACAATGAGAAAACTTTGCTGGACTATGCTGAGAAAACCGGAAATCTCAAAATGAAAAATAAACTCCAGGAAAGAATTATGTCTTATCAAAAAGAAACTTTTCTTTCAAAAATTTTATATTATGAAACGATTAATATCGAAAAACCAAAAAGTAAATAGTTTAAAATATTTGGCATTAATTCCACTGTTTTTGGTCGCCTGTAAAAAAGAACCGGAAATCAAAGAACAGAAAGTAGATACTGTTACCACAATTGAAAAACCGGTGGATTCACTATCAACCATTTTGAAGACCGAAAAAGAATCGAATCAAAATATCGTAACCGTCGACGCATCAAAAATGCCAATTCGTCTCAATCTCCAAATCAAAAATCCGGATGACCAACTGATTTTAAAATTAGAAAATCTCAATCAAGCCAAAATCAATGGTTACATCAAAACAGAAAAGCCAATGAATTTGAGATTCAATCAAATCCGAATGCCGGACAATACCTTCGACGGACCATTTGGACAAACTATAGAATATGAAACCAAACAAAAAGGCGAGTACTGGCTGATATTGGCCAAAAGCAATATGGCAGAAGGCACGCCGGTCGGTAAGTTTTTTGTCAAAATAGAATAAACAAAAAAGAATCTCACGTGAGATTCTTTTTTATTTTAAACTTTGGATTGCTAATTTATAGCCTTTCATCCCAAATCCGGAAATCACAGCATCGCAACTTTCCGCGGTTACAGATTTTTTTCGGAATTCTTCACGTTTGTAGATATTGCTGATGTGAACTTCAACTTTAGGTTTGCCAATATTCTTAAGGCAATCTGAAATCGCATAAGAATAATGGGTAAAAGCACCTGGATTAATAACTACAGCTTCGAAATCATCTTCCTGCAATCGATTGATTAATTCTCCCTCAATATTGGATTGGTAATACAAAATTTCGTCAGTGTTAAATTCTGTTCTTAGTTCGTTCAGATAATCTTCCATAGAAACAGAGCCGTAGATTTCTGGTTCACGTGTTCCAAGTAAGTTAAGATTGGGTCCGTTGATGATGAGGATTGTCATAGTTTCAAATAATGATCAAATATAATAAAAATAAAAACCTTCAGAATGACTGAAGGTTTTTTAAGTAGCCCGTAGGGGAATCGAACCCCTCTTACCAGAATGAAAATCTGAGGTCCTAACCGATAGACGAACGGGCCAAGTTAATTTTCTATGTTTGCTTCAGATCTATTATTCCCATGAATAAACAGATTCTAAATGTTTTAAAAAAAAATACCTCCAGAAAATTAGTGAAGGTATTTTAAGTAGCCCGTAGGGGAATCGAACCCCTCTTACCAGAATGAAAATCTGAGGTCCTAACCGATAGACGAACGGGCCAGACTCTTATTTAAGCTAAGCTGTTAACGTGCTTAGTTAATTTACTTTTTAAGTTAGCCGCTTTGTTTTTGTGGATAATATTTTTCTTAGCTAATTTATCCAACAAAGAGATTACTTTTGGAAGTTGCTCAGCAGCAACAGTTTTATCCGCTTCATTTCTTAATACTTTCAAAGCTGTTCTAGCAGTTTTGTGGTAGTATCTGTTACGAAGTCTTCTTACCTCGTTTTGTCTGATTCTCTTAAGTGCTGATTTATGATTTGCCATATCGTTCAAATGTGGGTGCAAAGATAAAAACTATTTTTTAATTTGCAAACTTTTTAAAAAAAAATTAAAATTTATTTTGCCTTGATCGAGCTGATTTATGATTTTAGAATCATTTTTTGATTATGAAGATTTAGTGCTCTTCATTCCTCTTTTAAGACGCTGCAAAAGTATAGATTTTTTTTAAAATTCAAAATGTTTTTTTTGATATTTTTTAGACTTTGATTCCGGATAAAAAAATGAAAGCTATCATCGATAACTTTCATTTTTTTTTCAATAGTAGCCTATAGGGGAATCGAACCGCTGTTGCAAGAAAGAAAATCTTGAGTCCTAACCACTAGACGAATAGGCCATTATATTTCAGTCTGCAAAAGTATGGACTTTATATTTTTTCTGCAACAGTTTTTATCTATTTCAGCTTTTTCTCAATAACCGTATTGGTGATACCTTTCCCTTCAAGCTCCTTTTGGGCTTTGACGGCGTCTTCCAAAGTTTTGTATTTGCCATTTGTATAGTAGAACATTCCGCTTTCTTTTGTTCTAACAATATCCGGAAGTGATTTCAAAATGACAGATTTTGAATCCAGTTTGTCTTTTCCGGTGTAAACTTCAATTGTATAATAGCCTATTCCAAGTGCCTGATTCGGAACAAAACTGATTGATATAGCATTACGGAATCCAGCATCTTTTGCTGTTTTTAGATTTGTATCTCTTACTGATGCATAGTTGGTTGTTCCGTAATAGTATTTATATGCTCCGTTTTCCTTGATTGGTAAAATGTATTTGAGTCCTTTAAGAGCAGGGTCATCATCATTATATTTGGTAGGTGTGCTCATTAATAGAATCCTGAAATCATTTTTTAATGGTTGCTCAACAGGTTTTTCAGGCTCTGGTTCCTTCACATTTCTGTCAACCATTTTCTTATAACTTGTAATAGCGTTGAAGATGCTTTCCGCAATGGCTTGCTGGCCTTCTTCTGTGGAAATATAATGAGCGTCATCATAGTTATTGACAAAACCCGTTTCTATAAGAATAGATGGCATTGCATTCATTCTCAGGACGTGTAGATTCTCTTGTTTTACACCTCTGGACAATCTTTTATCTTTTTTTACAAAATTTTCTTCTACCAGTCCGCCAATAATAAGGCTGGCTTCCAGATATTTGCTTTGTTGGATTTTAAGTGCAATCAGAGACTCCGGAGAGTTTGGATTGTAGGATGCAAAGTTTTCTTTATCTTTTTCGTCTAAAAAGATTACGTCATTTTCCGCTTTTGCAACATCCAGATTAGCTTTGTTTTGATTAGGGCCTTGCACAAATGTTTCTGTTCCTTGCGCAGTTGCACTTTTACTCGGAGAAGAATTAACATGGACAGAAATGAACAGATCCGCCTTGCTTCTATTCGCAAGATCTGTCCTGTAAGTTAAGGAAGGATATTCATCAATCTTTCTGGTGTAGATGACTTTATAATCCTTGTTCTTTTCCAGCATTCTTCCAAGTTTCAAAACAACGCCCAGCGTTACATTTTTCTCCTGAACGGCTCCGATATCACTATAATATCTGTTAGCTCCAATGTCACTCCCACCATGACCGGCATCTAAAACTATAGTGAATTTTTTCTGTGAAAAGAGATTACTACACGTAATAAAAAGTGTTAATAGAAAAAAAAATTTTTTATAAAATATCGGGGTAGTCATTTTAATCTTTAAAATTTAATTAATTTTGAACCCAATTTCAGAATGACTGCATTGGCTCGAAGTATTTTCAAAAATATATTACTAATTTTAAATATCCTAATTTTTAACAATATTTTATCACAAACCGTGCCTCAAAATATTGATAAAAAAGCTGGTGTTCAGGATACTTTAAAAGTATCCAGAGATTCCGTATCTGTAAAAAAAGATACAATCTTACCAAAAGAGCAACTGGATGATGTCGTCAAGACAAAAGCCGAATATAAAAGTAGCTCATCCATATCTAACAAACAAACATTTCTTAATAAAAAGGCTCAGATCATTTATCAGGATATGCAGATAGATGCAGATTACATCAGGATAGATTGGGACACCGGCAAGATCTATGCAAGAGGTGAACAGGATGAGAAAGGGAGGATTACTGTTCCCGCAGTAGCAACACAAGGAGGCAAAAAATATGAGTACAACGAAGTCATCTATAATTATAAGACCAAACAGGCCATTGCTTTCAATGCGAGAACTGAAGAAAGCGAAGGTGTGATCGTTGCGGAGAAAACTAAAAAATATAATGACTCGGTTTTCTTTATGAGAAAGGCGATTTATACGACAGATGAATATTTTTTGAAGAAAAAAGATTCGCTTCCGGATTATCATATGTCTGCACCGAATATCAAATTAATCAAAGGTAAAAACAGCTCACAGCTTGTGACAGGGCCGATCCAGATGTATATAGAACAAGTGCCGACACCTCTGATTATGCCTTTCGCTATTCTTCCTTTTTCCGATAAAAGATCTGCCGGGATTTTGATTCCGAGTTTTGGTGAGCGTCAGGATGTCGGATTCTTTTTGAATGGATTGGGTTATTATCAGCCGATTGGAGATCATTTCGATTTGAAAATTTTGTCTGATATCTATACCAAAGGCAGCTGGAACCTAAAACCGGAACTTAACTATCTTAAAAAATATAGATATTCCGGGAACTTTGCCGCGGATTATGGTTATACAGTTCGGGGCATAAAAGGTCTTGATAACTACTCCAAAACAAAAACATTCCGGATTGCCTGGCGACATTCTCAGGATTCTAAGGCTAATCCGTATTTTACCTTCAATGCGAGTGTGGATATTGTCAGCAGTAAGTTCTATAATAATACGGTTAATAACAACTATATTTTTAATCAGAATGTGCTTAACACGACTCAAACGTCAAGAGTTAACGTTACCAAAAGGTTTCTGAATCTTCCTGTGACGATAAGTGCCAGTGCTGCTTACAACCAAAATTTTGCGACCGGACTTACAGACTTGCGACTGCCGGATATGACAGTGGCGATTAATCAATTCTATCTATTCAAACCAAAAACGGGTGTCAGAACAGGATTATTGGAAAATATCAATGTGAATACGGGACTGGCACTAAGTAATTATGTGACAACAACAGAAGATAAGCTTTTCAAAAAGGAGATGTGGGATGAGTTGAAAACTGGAGCGAAAAACAATATTTCGATCTCGACGAATACAACGTTAGCCAAGTTTTTTACATTCTCGCTGAGTGCCAATGCGGATAACGTTTTGACAACCAAAACGCTCGAGAAGAGCTATAATCCTGTTACCAATGTTGTGGAAGATAAATATAACAAAGGGATTGCCGGCTATTCAACATTTTCAACCAGTGCAAGTTTGCAGACAATCTTGTATGGTCAGAAAAATTTTGCTAAAAACTCTCCTATTATTGCTATCCGTCATATGGTAACCCCGAGTTTCAGTTTTACTTATTCCCCTGATTTTGGTGACAGGAGCTGGGGCTATTTCAAAAATTATTCTAATGCGAGAGGTGAGATGACACCTTATTCTATTTTTGATAACGGAATTTACGGAGCGCCATCTTCGGGCCTTACACAAAGTATTGGATTCAACATTGCGAATAATCTTGAAATGAAGGTAAAGTCCAAAACCGACTCTACCGGCGTTAAAAAGGTCAAGATCTTTGAAAATCTTAATATCTCCGGAGGCTATAATTTTGCTGCAGAAAAATATAAGTGGTCAGTTTTCAGCGTTAATGCGCAATCATCTTTCTTTAATAATAAACTGAATGTCAATTCCAGCCTGACGATCGAACCTTATGAAATTGTTTTTACCGATGGCAGTGATGTTGGTGTGAGAACAGAGAATTTCGGACACTTTAGCTTACAGGGATTCAATGTTCAGTTATCTTATCCTATGAGTGAGGCTATTTTTGGCAAGAAAGAAGAATTATCCAAGATATATAAAAAGAAAGGAGAGATAAGGAATGAAAATTATTATTTCGATGATGATAATTATTCCCATTACCAGCCAACCTGGACTCTGAACGTGAATGCCAACTATGCCTATACAAGAGGTCTTACAAGAACTGCTAACAAGGTTGCTACTGTTGGTCTGGACGGAAGTATAAAGCTGACGCCGTATTGGAACATCAACGGAAGCACCAATTATGATATTGAGAAAAAAGTTTTAGGCTACACAAGATTAGGATTTTCCAGAGATCAGCGTAGTTTTACCATTACCTTCAACTGGGTTCCGTTTGGACAATATAAAGTTTACGATTTTTTCATCGGTATCAAAGCCAATATCCTGAAAGATGCGGTGAAATACAAAGAGAGAAGTTTTACCCAGCCGAACAGTACTTTTTAGGATTTAATGAAAATTTGTATAGTTTTGTAAAAATTTAATTTTTCTAATGAAAAAGATCATTCATACCTCAGAAGCGCCTGCAGCCATCGGGCCTTATTCACAAGCTTGTTTAGTCAACGGAACATTATACATCTCTGGGCAGATTCCTGTAGATCCCGAGTCCGGAAAACTGGTTGAGGGCATCGAAAAGGAAACGCACCAGGTGATGAAGAACCTGCAAGCTATCCTGAATGAAGCTGGAATGAGTTTTGATAATGCTGTAAAAGCATCGATCTTTCTTAAAAGTATGGATGATTTTGCCGTCGTGAATGAGATCTACGCATCGTACTTTAGTAACGATCAGTTTCCTGCAAGAGAGACTGTGCAGGTATCTTGTCTCCCAAAAAATGTTGATGTAGAAATATCAATGATTGCATACAAAGACTAAATGAACTTTCTTAGGAATACATTAGGTGTTTTGGCTGGTTTAACGGTGGCCGCTCTCATTATCACATTCGGGATAAAGATCGATTCCGACTGGGTTACTTACAAGCAGTTTGCACCTTTTGATCATTGGGAAGCACTTCTCCAGTCGGTTGAGAAAAAAGATTCCTTTTTTGTGGCCTTACTGTTTTTCGGTGGCTTAGGTGTAACTTTTGGAGGCGTGGTTACGGCAATCATTGTAAAATATGCTAAAGTCGCTTATGCTATTCTGATAGGCTTCATTATGCTTTTCATTGCGATGCTGGATATCATCATCTATCCCTATCATCCCGTTTTTTATAAGATATCGATATTCTTGATTTTCTTTCCCTTCTCCTGGATTGGCGGGAAGATCACCGAAGTTATCTACGAAAGACGAAAAAAAAGAGCTAAACAATTACAACTAAAGAATAAAAAACCACAAGCCTAGGCTTGTGGTTTTTTGTTTAGTAATAGTTAGTTTATGTTTAGTATTAATAAGCCGTTTCGTGGACTTTCACAGCGCGTCCGCTTGGGTCGTTCATCTTTTTGAAGGCTTCATCCCATTCCAAAGCAACCGGTGTTGAACAGGCGACGGATGGAACAGAAGGAACACAGCTTGCCGCAGAATCGCTTGGGAAATGTTCTTCGAAGATTGTTCTGTATCGATATTCTTCCTTACTCATTGGCGTATTAATAGGAAATCGGAATTTTGCATTCGTCATCATTTCATCTGTAACCTCGTCTTCTGCAATTTGCTTCAATGTGTCGATCCAGGAATAACCAACACCGTCACTGAATTGCTCTTTCTGTCTCCATGCAATGCTTTCTGGTAAAATATCTTCAAAAGCTTTTCTCAAAACCCATTTTTCCATTCTTTCCGGCGTTACCATTTTATCTTTTGGATTGATGGTCATTGCCACATCCATAAATTCTTTATCAAGGAAAGGAACTCTTCCCTCGATGCCCCAAGCCATCAGAGATTTGTTGGCTCTTAAGCAATCATAAAGATGAAGTTTACCTAATTTTCTTACTGTTTCTTCGTGGAAAGCCTGTGCAGAAGGCGCTTTGTGGAAGTATAAATAACCACCGAACAATTCATCCGAACCTTCGCCTGACAGAACCATTTTGATTCCCATTGATTTTATCACTCTTGCCAGAAGATACATCGGCGTAGAAGCTCTGATGGTTGTCACATCATAAGTTTCCAAATGATAAATAACGTCTTTTATTGCATCCAAACCTTCCTGGACGGTATATTTAATCTCATGGTGAACGGAACCGATGTGATCTGCTGCTTTTCTTGCCGCAGCTAAATCCGGTGAACCTTCCAATCCCACAGCGAAGCTATGTAATCTCGGATACCACGCTTCTTGTGTATCACCACTTTCGATTCTTTGCCTTGCGAATTTTGCTGTTACAGCTGCAATAATTGTTGAGTCCAGACCACCGGAAAGCAAAACACCATAAGGTACATCACTCATCAGCTGTCTGTGGACAGCCTCTTCCAATCCTTTTCTGATAGCAGAGATATCCGTTGCGCTATCTTTTACATTTTCAAACTCTTCCCAGTCTCTTTTGTACCATTGCTGTAATTCTTGTCCGTCTTTGCTATAAAGAAAGTGCCCAGGCAGGAATTCTTCAATTTTATTGCAAACACCTTCTAATGATTTCAGTTCGGAAGCTACATAGAAACTTCCGCTTTTATCCCAGCCCATATATAAAGGAACGATACCCATATGATCTCTGCCGATCAGGTAAGCATCGTTTTCTTCGTCATATAATGCAAAAGCAAAAATTCCATTTAATTTTTCCAGGAAATTTTTTCCATCTCTCTTATATAAAGCCAAAATAACTTCACAGTCGGACTGAGTTAAAAATTCATAATCAGGGAATTCTTTTCTCAGCTCCTGATGATTATATATCTCACCATTAACAGCCAAAGCCACTTTTTTATCTTTTGTAAATAATGGTTGTTTCCCCGAAGTCGGATCAACAATAGCCAGTCTCTCGTGAGAGAAAATAACATTGTCGTGTTGATAAATTCCTGACCAATCCGGGCCACGATGTCTAATCTTTTTAGACATTTCTAATATTTGAGGTCTTATAACTTCATTTTTTTGTTTGGTGTCAAACACGCATACAATTCCGCACATCGTTTTTAGTATTTAATATTTAGATTAAAATTATGATGCAAACATAAGTTTATTAATTTAAATTTAAAATTTTTTTTATGTTTTGCTTTAAAAAAATAATTTAATTTGTTTATTTGTGGTAATATATTCTTATTGTTCGTTTTAAAAATAGATTTTGCTTGATTTTTTTATATTTGATTACTGAAAAGATTTCTTTTTTTATTTTGATTAATAAAAAAATATAATATACGTTAAATAAGTTTATATTTTCATATTATTTTTAGTCGTTGTTAATAAATATTTAACTCAGTGAAAGAAAGTTCGATTTTTTAATGTAATTTATAAAAAAATGTACGATTTTTGTATCGAAAATTGTATTGTAGATGCAGCAGTGCATTTATAATTTTTTTCATCATTTGTGTTTTTGCCCTCTTATTTATAGTAAGAGGGTTTTTTATTTTATATGATTTTGCTAAGCCGTATATATAGTATAACTTTGTAAATAATCTAAAAAAAGTAAAAAATATGTCAACTTACGTAGTTGTAGGTCTCCAGTATGGAGATGAAGGAAAGGGTAAAATTACGGATGTTTTATCTGCAAAATCGGATTATGTTGTTCGTTTTCAGGGTGGTGATAATGCAGGACACACGGTTTATGTTGGAGATGAAAAATTCGTTCTGCATCTTTTACCGTCCGGGGTTTTGCAGTGTAAAGGAAAATGTATCATTGCTAATGGTGTAGTGGTAAATCCCAAAGCATTCATCAAAGAGATTGAGCAGATCGAAAGTAAGGGTTTGAAGACCGATCATGTCTTTATAAGCAGAAGGTCTCATGTTATAATGCCTTACCATATTTTATTAGATACCTACAGAGAAGAAGAACAGGGCGGAACACAGATTGGAACAACTAAAAAAGGAATAGGACCTTGTTACGAAGATAAAATAGCAAGAGTTGGAATCAGAATGATTGATCTTCTGAATCCAGATGTGCTGAGAGAAAAAATCGAGAAAAATTTGAAAGTAAAAAATTCTCTTTTTGAAAAGTATTTCGAAAAGCCGGGATTGGACGTTGAGGAGATTTATCAGGAGTTTTTGGCACTTGGAGAGAAATTAAAGGACAGAATTGTTGATACTGAATTAGAGATCAATGAAGCAATCAATGAAGGGAAGAATATCTTGTTTGAAGGTGCCCAGGCTTTAATGCTGGACATTGATTTCGGAACTTATCCATTTGTAACTTCTTCTTCGCCGTCCACAGGTGGTGTTTGTACAGGAGCGGGTGTTCCTCCGACTGCTTTGCAAAATCTTATTGGTGTTGCGAAAGCATATACCACAAGAGTTGGAAATGGCCCTTTTCCTACAGAACTGGACAATGACCTCGGAGAAAAAATCAGACAGATAGGTTTTGAGTTTGGAGCTACAACAGGAAGACCAAGAAGGACAGGTTGGTTGGATTTGGTCTCCCTTAAGCATGCTTGTATGATTAACGGGATTAATAACTTGGTAATTACTAAGCTGGATGTTCTTACAGGCATACATCCTTTGAAAATTGCTACAAAATATAAAACCGAAGACGGGAAAATTATAGATTATTTTACTTCTTCCACTACCAAATTATATGATTACGAACCGATCTATGAGGAACTGGAAGGTTGGAACGAAGATATCACAAATGCAAGAACTTATGATGAACTTCCTGACAATGCGAAGAAATATATCGAGTTTATAGAAGAGCATCTGGGGATTAATGTATATTTGGTTTCTGTAGGACCGGAGCGTTCTCAGAATATTATCAGAAAGGAACTCTTCTAAACATATTACATTTTATAAAAACAAAATCCGAAGCCATCAGCTCCGGATTTTTTTATTTGTGCTTTTGTGTTTTTTAAAAAAGAAATGCTAATAAATTGATTTCTTTTCAAGTTTGAAAATTGCAGCAGATTTCAAACATTTGTGATTTAGAAAAATTTGTGTTTTTATTTCAGTGTCATTTGACGATGCAATAATATAAATTCTCAAAGTCAATCAAAAATATTCGTACACTTACTTATACTCATTGATTATAGAAACTCACTCTATTTATCTAATGTGTTGATATATAGTGTTGTTTATTTGTAAAATAGCTTTAAAAATTATTGATAATATAAAGGTTTATGTCTGTTTCAGTAGAAATATTTAGCTTTCTCCTGATACGGTATTTCTTGTTTTCAATTGCTCTCACGGTAGAATTAGTGGCTGTCGCTATTTCTTTTGTAGTAAGATTCAGTTTCAATAATGCACAAACTTCCAATTCAGAAGAAATAACATTAGGAGCAGCATTTAAAATTTTATCGAAAAAATCTGGAAACTGCGATTTGAAATAAGTAATAAAAAGAGAGTTTTTACTCATTGCAAGGTCATACAATTCACCAGAGAAATTAATTTTATCAGTTTTCTGAATCATAGCATTCAGCCTTTCCTTTTCAATGTAATATTTTACAAGTACTTTTTCCTTTCTGTAAATAAAATACATCCCGATAAAAGTGCAGAATGTGATCTCTATGATCTTATATATTCTCACATACCATTCTTCCAGATCGGTGAGATGTTGAGTGGAAAATCTGTTGAGATAATAATCGGTTGTTACATTAGTTAAAAACCAGGCTAAGTAAGAAACAATCAGGAAAACAATAATCCATCTGTCTTTTATGTAATCAAAGAAAAATGCTACAGCAATTGTTAAGGAGACGTATGATAAATAGTTCATACAGCCTTTTCCGGAAACGGTATCGAAATAAAAAATCATTATTCCCAAAAAAAAGAACAGAAGCATGAGTAGTTTTGTGTTGAATCTGATTCTGTCAGGCCATAATAACGTACTTAACATAAAAAAAGTAAAACTGCCAAATATTACACAGTTTATATAATATTTAAGAATAACATTTAGAATTAAGTTACACAACAACAAAAATACAAGAGTAAGTGTGTACACGTCAAACAAAATACTTTTCTCATATTCCATTTCATTTTTTGCGAGATCTCTTTTCTTGATTATTATAGACTTTATATAGTTCATATATAAGCTGTGTTTTATGCAGTCTAATTTATTTAAATTAACACATAAAACCTAATAAAATTCGACATTTTGAAATTGATTATATTAATTTATTTAGTTTGATTTTTATTTTGGTATCATAATTGAAATCAGATTATACGTAATTCACATTTTGTGAAAAAAATGATAGATTATGAAAAATTTATTTTTAACAGGAGCAAGCATCATTTTATTATTGACATCTTGTAACAAAGATGAAAAGATACAGACTGCATCCTTAGAACAACAAAAATTGGATTATCAAGCAAGACAGATTGATATAGAGAAACAAAAGCTGGCAATCGAAAAAGAAAAAATCAATTTCGAAAAACAAAAAGACAGCCTTAACAAAGTAGAAGCAGAAAAAGCTAAAAAGCAAGTACAGGTAAAAGAAAGAGTAGTTTACAGAGATTCACCTAGAAGATCATCCGGTACTTATGCGGGAACATCTTCTTCCGGATCATCCGGAACAGCTGCCTCTA
>WPCJ01026540.1_pt1 | contig 28526 bp, 21 predicted proteins | sample 5399831 | NCBI WGS metagenome assembly WPCJ01 (sample SAMN12869470, study PRJNA574797) | sludge metagenome | isolation source: wastewater treatment of pH10 | place: China:Beijing | collected 2019-05-20 | reverse complement strand
AACGTGATCCCCGCCTTCGGAAACAGGTCCGATACCGGCATCATCGCTGAACCGATGATCCCGAACGCATGCTCGATCCCATGCAGCTGCAAGACCTTCACAAACGCTTCTTCCGTCGTCATCTTCATCGTCGTCGTTCCTTTCCTTTTACTGGGTGAAGCACCGGGATCCGGCGATCACAACAATTCGTCCCTGAGGTAATACCAGCGGTACATGGCGCGCTGGCCGATGCGCCGGAATGGCGTCAGAAGGCCGTGGTGCGGCAGCGCCGAGGTGAAGATCGGCAGGTCGAGCCCGCCGCCCTTGCCGGCGATCATCTGCGCCAGGCGGCGGCCGGCCTGGGCCGAATACATCACGCCGTTGCCGCCATAGCCCATGGCGTAGAAGACGCTCTGCGCCGGATCGGGCTGCGCGATGCGCGGCATCATGTCGTGGCTGACGTCGACCCAGCCCCACCAGGAATAGTCGATCTGCACGCCCTTCAACGACGGGAACTTGCGGTGCATGCCGGCAAGCAGCAGGTCGAGATGCTTCTGGTTGGCCGCGTCCGCGCCGGTGATGGCGCTGCGCGAGCCGATCTGGAAGCGGTTGTCGGGCATCAGCCGGTAGTAGTGGCGCAAGGTGCGGGTGTCGGTCAGCGGGATCTTCGCCTTGAAGTTCAGCGCCGCGACCTCGGAATCGCTCAGCGGCCGGGTGACGATGGAGTTCGACAGCACCGGCATCAGCCTGTGCTTGGTCAGCGGATGCAGGCCGGGCGATGTGTAGCCGGCGGTGGCAAAGGCCACGGCCCGCGCCCGCACCGTGCCGCCCGGCGTCGCCAGATAGTGCACGCCGTTGCGATGGGTGTAGCCGATCACCGGGCTGTCGGTGTGGACCTTGGCGCCGAGCTTGCGCGCCAGCCTCAGATAGCCGAAGGCCAGCCTGCCGGCATGGACGCCGATGCCGTCCGGCTCCAGCATGGCGCCCTTCGCCTCCTCGTCGCGGACGAAGTCGCGGTGGATCTCGTCGCGGCCGAGAATGCGGGTCGGATAGCCGAACACCTCGTTGAGCAGCTTCGATTCCTTCTCCAGCGCCGGCATCATCTTGTCGCGATGGGCGATGTAGAGGTGGCCGCCATCCTGCGGCAGGCAGTCGATCTCGGGCTCGGCGATCAGCGAGCGGAACAGGTCGAAGCCCTCGGCGATTTCCTTGTGCAGCTTCTTCGCCACCTCGACGCCCCAGCGCTCGATCCATTGCGAACGCTTCAGCCGGCCGGCGGAAATCTGCGCCTGCCCGCCATTGCGGGTCGAGCAGCCCCAGGCCACGCCGTTGGCCTCCAGAACCGTGGCCTTGATGCCGTGCTCGCGCGCCAGATGAATGGCGCAGGACAGGCCCGTATAGCCGGAGCCGACGACGACGACGTCGACATCCATGTCGGCCTTCACGGGCCCATCGTCGGCAGGCGGCTCGCCGGCAGTGCCGATCCAGTAGGTCGGCGCGTAGTCGCGTCCGTGGCCCGGATCGGGCGCCACCACCGGATCATAGTTCGGATCGTAGGGCTTGCGGGCCCGATTGCGTTCGATTGCCTGATGTTCCATGGCTCGGTTCCTCCGTCCGTCGCGGACGGTCATTGTCACGCCTCGATCAGAGGCCGGTTCTTGCGGAAGGCCTGCTTCCTGACGATCTTGCCGTCGCGGAGCGTGAACAGGTCACAGCCCTCCGCCTCGACGCGGGTGCCGTCGGCGTTGGTGCCGGTGAACGTCCATTCCGAAACCGCCCTGTCGCCATGCACGAAGTGGCTGTGATGGTCCCAGCGGGCATCCTTCATGGCGCCCCAGACGCCCGAGAATGCCGCGGCAATGGCCTGCGTGCCCTCGATGCGGGTGCCCCAGGCTTCGGAGCCGCCGATGGTGTTGAACACGCAGTCGGGTGCGAACCAGGCCATCACCCCATCGATGTCGTGCCGGTTGAAGGCATCGAACAATGCTGCAAGATCGGCTGCGGTGAGTTGCGATGTCGTCATGTCCAGGTCTTTCCTTCTGCTCGGCGCGCGGCAGGGTGCACGCCAGGGTTCGGGCGCAGCAGTACGCCCGCGCTTCAATGGTCGTTGGGGATGCCGTCCGTGTGCCGTCTAGGGCGGCGGCGGAGTGAAAGGTCGTATAAGCCGTACCATCACACGCGTCCCTTCCAGGGAATGAAGACCTTCTCGAGGTAGCGGATGAGCAGGTCGAAGGCGAAGGCGAACACGCCGATCACGATGATGCCCATGATGACGGTGTCGCTGGCCAGATATTCGGCGGCGTTGAGGACCATGAAGCCGAGGCCGCGGCTGGCGGCGACCATTTCGGCCGCGACCAGCGTGGTCCAGCCAACGCCGATGCCGATGCGCATGCCGGTGAAGATTTCCGGCAGCGCCGCCTTCATGATGACCTGCGAGATCACCTGCATGCGGCTGGCGCCCATGGCGTAGGCGGCGTGGATCTGCTCGGTCGACACCGAACGGACGCCGGCGCGGGCGGCGATCGCCATCGGCGCGAAGATCGCCAGGAAGATCAGGAATACCTTCGGGAACTCGCCGATGCCCAGCCAGATGATGACCAGCGGCAGATAGGCCAGCGGCGGCAGCGGGCGATAGAACTCGATGATCGGATCGAGCAGGCCGCGCACGAAGCGGTTGACGCCCATCAATATGCCGATCGGGATGGCGGTGACGCAGGCCAGCGCGAAGGCGCCGAAGACGCGGCCAAGGCTGGCCAGCGTGTGCTGGATCAGCGTGGAGTTGGCCACGCCGTCCGTCATCGCCAGGATGAACTTGTTGTAGACGGCGATCGGCGAGGGCAGGAACAGGGGCCTGACCCAGCCCATCGACGTCACGAAGAACCACAGCGCGATCAGCACCAGCGCGGTGATGAGGCTGATGTGGCCGCTGTATCCTTCGCCGGGCGCGCCATAGACCTTGCCCGGTTCGGCGGATTTCGCCCTGGACAGCCGCTCAAGCATGGACCAGCTCCGGGTTTCCTGATGCTCGCTCATCGCCATAGATGATCCCCAGTATGGTTTCCCGCATCTCGATGAAGTCGGGACTGGACTTGATTGCGCGCGCATCCCCGCTTTCGAGGAAACGGCGGTTGAAATCGAGTTCGTAGGTGTGGGTGATGCGGCCGGGGCGCGGCGACATCACGATCAGCCGCGAGCCCAGGAACAGCGCTTCCTCCACACTGTGAGTGATGAAGAAGAACATCTTGTGGGTGTGCTGCCACACGCGCAGCAGCAGTTCCTGGATGGTCTCGCGCGTCAGCGCATCGAGCGCGGCCATCGGCTCGTCCATCAGCAGCATGGCCGGGTCGCAGGTCAGCGCCCTTGCGATGCCGACGCGCTGCTGCATGCCGCCCGAAAGCTGGTAGATCATGTGCCGGTGGAAATCCTGCAGCCCGACCAGTTCGAGGTTGCGCACGGCGCGTTCGCGCCTCTGCTCCTTCGGCACGCCCTGCAGCTTCAGGCCGAATTCGGTGTTGTCGATGACGTTTAGCCAGGGCAGCAGCGCATGCTTCTGGAACACCACGCCACGGTCGGCGCCCGGGCCGGTGACGCGGCGTCCGCCCAGCGTGATCTCGCCGGCGGTGGGCGCCATGAAGCCCGCCATCAGGTTGAGCAGCGTGGTCTTGCCGCATCCGGAAGCGCCGAGCGCCACCACGAAGTCGCCGCTGTTGATCGTCAGGTTGACGCCCTTCAGCGCGATCACCGCCTCATCCGAATGCAGACCCGGATAGGTCAGGTTCACATTGCTGACGTTGAGAGTTTCCATATCTTGCCTTCTCGCGTCCTGTCCGTCGGACATGCGCCGGGGTTACAGGCCCCTGCGAGCCTGTTCGGAGAGCGCCGGCGGCTTGAGCATCGGACCGAAAAGTGGAATCGGTTTTCGGGATGTTCCGATGCTCGATCAAATGCCGCCGGCCGGCATTTCAACTGTTACTTCGCAGCCGCCGTCGCGAAATCCGCATTCACGAAGCCGCTGTAGTCTTCCAGCGCATGGTCGATCTGCTTCTGTTCGACCAGGAATTTAGCACTTTCCGTGAAAGCACGCACCGCTCCGCTTTCGCCGCCGCCGCCGAGCCAGACATTGGACGCCTGCTCCTCGACGGTCGGGAAGGCCAGCAATTGCAGCGCCTCGACCACATCCTCGGGCGAGCCGCCGATCATCTTCACCATGCCCTGCACCTCGGGCGAATCCGCCGTCCAGTTGGCACCGTTCTTGGCATAGTCGGCATAGGCGTCGGCCAGAACCTTGGTGAAGGCGTTCATGAATTCGGGATTGTCGGCCGCGAACTTCTTGTCCACGACGATGCCGTCGAAGGTCGGGACGCTCTCCTTGCCGATGACCTCGGAGTCGGAGATGACCTTGCCGCTCTTGAGAATTTCCGACAGCGCCGGCGGCCAGACATAGGCGGCGTCGATGTCACCACGCTGCCAGGCGGCGACGATCTGCGGCGGCTTCATGTTGAGGATGTTGACCTCGCGCGGATCGATGTTCCAGACCTTCTCCATGCCGACGAGAAGATGGAAGTGCGAGGTCGACACGAACGGCACGCCGACCTTCTTGCCCTTGAGGTCCTCGGGCTTCTCGATGCCGGAGCCCTCGCGCGCGACGAGCGCCTCGGACTTGCCGATATTGTCGAGGATCCAGAAGAGCTGCATGTCGACGCCGCGGGTGGCCGCAGCCGCCGCGCCCGTCGAGCCGATGACGCCGATCGGCACGTTGCCCGAGGCAAGCGCGGTGGAAATGTCGCCGGCGGAGGAGAACTGCCTCCAGTCGACCGTATAGCCGGTGTCCTTGAGCGCCGCATCGAACCGGCCGTCGGCGATGGCGCTGACGAACGGACCCACGATCTGCTGATAGCCGACGACGATCGTCGTCTGCGCGAGGGCCGTTCCGGCATAGAATACCGAGGCGGCAAAAGCGGCGACGCGTGTAAATCTCTTCAGTGCCTGAAATGATTTCATCGTTTTTCTCCCATTGGAATCTGCGGAACCCGTATCCGCCCCCAGCCGCGACCTTCCTGCGGTCATTCTTCTGGATTAGCTGACGCTAAGGGAGGAATGCGACTTGCCTTATATCCAATCTGGAACTTCAATGAGTCCAGTTACGCAAAGGCATGATGTGTGAGCCAGCAAATCGTTTCCGAGGCCATTTTTTTCGTCGACCGGGCGAACCGCGCCGGCCTGCAAAGCCAGATTCGCGAGACGCTGGTGTCGGCCATACTGGCGGGCCGCCTGGTGCCGGGCGCGCGGCTGCCTTCGACGCGCAAGCTGGCCGACTACCTCAACATCTCGCGCATCACGGTGACGCTGGCCTATCAGGAACTGGCCTCCCAGGGCTATCTGGAGGCCAAAGGGCGCAGCGCCTATCTCGTCGCCGGTACCACGCCGCAGACGGACTTCGCAGCCCGCGAGCACCGGGACGACAGGAGCGAGGTGAACTGGCAAAACAAGATCAAGGCCAGCTTCTCGATCGCCAAGTCGATCCGCAAGCCGCTGGACTGGAGCCGCTTCCCGTTCCCCTTCCTCTACGGCCAGATGGACCCGACGCTGTTCGATCTTTCCGCCTGGCGCGACTGCGCGCGGCGCGCGCTGTCACGCGAGGATTTCGAGCTGATGGCCGGCGACTTCGCCGCCGCCGACGACATCCAGCTCGTCAACTACATCTGCACCCGCTCGCTGCCCAGCCGCGGCATCAAGGCCTCTCCCGACGAGATACTGGTCACCGTGGGGGCGCAGAACGCGCTGTGGCTGATCATCCAGCTCATGCTCAAGCAGGGTTCGAGCGCCGTGTGCGAGAACCCCTGCCACCCCGATCTCAGCGCCGCGCTGCAACTGAGCGGCGCGCAGGTCACCGCCGTCGAGGTCGACGAGGGCGGGTTACCGCCGAACCGGCTGCCGGGAAAGACCGACGTGGTGTTCGTGACGCCGAGCCACCACGCGCCCACCGCCGCCACCATGCCCATGCAGCGCCGGCTCGACCTCCTGGCCGAGGCGGAGCGGCGCGACTTCATCATCGTGGAAGACGACTACGAGTTCGAAATGAGCTTCCTGAAGCCGCCCTCCCCCGCCCTGAAGTCGCTCGACCGCAACGGGCGCGTGCTCTATGTGGGCAGCTTCTCCAAATCGCTGTTCCCGGGCCTGAGGCTCGGCTATCTCGCCGCCCCTGCCCCGGTGATCCGCGAGGCGCGCGCGCTGCGCGCCCTGATGCTGCGGCATCCGCCGGGCCATCTGCAGCGCACGGTGTCCTATTTCCTGGCGCTCGGCCATTACGACGCGGTCATCCGCCGCATGCGCATCGAATACCAGAAGCGCCATGAGGTGATGGCGGCCGCGCTGGCGCATGAGGGCTTCGACATCGCCGGCGCCTCCGATTTCGGCGGCACCGCCTTCTGGATCAGGGGGCCGGAGGGGATGGATGCCGACCGGCTGATGAGCGAATTGCGGCAGGACGGCGTGCTGATCGAAACCGGCTCGCCCTTCTTCCCCGATCTCGACGGCCCGTGCCGCTTCTTCCGCATGGGCTATTCATCGATCCCCAGCAACCGCATCGTGGAAGGCGTGGCGCGCACGGCCAGGCGTATCGACCAGCTCATGCGCCCGCGCGGCTAGAGCATTTCAGGTTTTGCCGGAAACGGCGCCTTACCCTTGAAGTTGCCCCTCACCCTTACCCTCTCCCCCGCAAGCAGGGAGAGGGGGTCACCAGCGTTGCAAACGGCTTCCTTCTCCCCGCCTGCGGGGAGAAGGTCCCGGCAGGGGGATGAGGGGCGAGTCCACCTGAACCGGAATTGCTCTAGAACCTTACCCGACGACGGCCAGTTCCGCCCCGAGTTCGACCAGGGCGCCGGGCTGCGCCTGCAAGGATATCCGGCCGGATTTCGGGGCGCTGATGCGGGTTTCCATCTTCATCGCTTCGAGGACGGCTACCACGTCGCCCTCCGCGACCTCGTCGCCATCGGCGACCAGCCACTTCTGAAGCGTGCCGGGGACCGGGGCGGTGATTGCGCCCGCCCTTGCGCGGGGCTGGGCCGCCGGCGCTGCTTCGGGCACATTCACGCTTGCCAGCAGCGCGGAGGGAAGGCCCAGGCGGTATCGCTTGCCGTCGATCTCGACAAAGCTTCGGACAAGGCCGCTCTCCACCGGTTCAACCCGCGCTTCCGCCGGCAGTTCGCCGAACTCGGTTTCGATCCAGTTGGTGAACACGCCAAAACCATCCGGCGCGGTAAAGGCCGGATGCTCCGCCACGGCGCGGTGGAACGGCAGGACCGAGGCCACGCCTTCGATGCGGAACTCGGCCAGGGCGCGCCGGGCGCGGACAAGGGCCTGTTCGCGCGTCGGCCCGGACACGATGAGCTTGGCCATCAAGCTGTCGTAGATGGCGGGGATTTCGGAGCCTGCCTCGACGCCGCTGTCGAGGCGCACCCCCGGCCCGGACGGCGGCCGGAAGCGGGTGACGCGGCCCGGCGTCGGCAGGAAGCCGCGGCCCGGGTCTTCCGCGTTGATGCGGAATTCGAAGGCATGACCGCGCGGCGCCGGCGTCTCGCCCACCGACAGGGGCAGGCCGTCGGCGATGCGCAATTGCTCGACCACGATGTCGACGCCGGTGGTTTCCTCGGTGACGGGATGCTCGACCTGAAGCCGGGTGTTGACCTCGAGGAAGGAGATCACCCCGTCCTGCGACAGCAGGAACTCCACCGTGCCGGCGCTGGTGTATCCCGCGCCGGCGCAGATCGCCCGGGCGGCGTCGTGGATGCGCTGGCGCTGGTCCCCGGTGAGGAAGGGCGCGGGCGCCTCCTCGACCAGCTTCTGGTTGCGCCGCTGGAGCGAACAGTCGCGCGTGCCCAGAACGACGATGTTGCCGTGGGTGTCGGCGATGATCTGCGCCTCGATATGGCGCGGCTTTTGCAGGAACTGCTCGACATAGCATTCGCCCCGGCCGAAAGCCTCGGTCGCCTCGCGCACGGCCGATTCGAACAGCTCGCCCACCTCCTCAAGGCGGTGCGCGACCTTCAGGCCGCGCCCTCCGCCTCCGAAAGCGGCCTTGATCGCCACCGGCAGACCCACCTCGCGGGCGAAGGCCATGGCCTCCGCCGCCGACTCCAGCGGCCCGTCCGAGCCCTTGACCAGCGGCGCGCCGACCTTTTCGGCGATGCGGCGAGCCTCGACCTTGTCGCCCAGCATGGTGATGACCTGCGGGCGCGGCCCAACCCAGCTCAGCCCCGCGTCGACAACCGCCTGCGCGAACTCCGCCCGCTCCGACAGGAAGCCGTAGCCGGGATGGACGGCGTCGGCTCCCGAACGGCGGGCGACATCGAGGAGCTTTTCGATGTCCAGATAGGTCGCGGCCGGCCGGCCGGGGCCGAGGCCATAGGCTTCGTCGGCAAGCCCGGCATGGAGCGAAGCGGCGTCCGCATCGGAATAGACGGCCACCGTCGCCACGCCGTAGTCCTTCGCCGCGCGCATGATGCGGATGGCGATTTCGCCGCGATTGGCGATCAGGAGTTTCTTCATCGGCTCAGGCCTTTCCTTCGGCGGCGGCGATTTCGATCTCCTGCGGATCGAAGGCCGCGACGGGGTTGAAACGGATGCGCGCGCCGACCGGCACCTGCGCGGCAAGGTCGAGATGATGGCGCGCGACCACGGCGATGACGGGGTAGCCGCCGGTGAGCGGATGATCGGCCAGGAACAGCACCGGCTGGCCGCTGTGCGGCACCTGGATCGCGCCCTTGGCCGTGGCTTCCGAGGCAAGCTCGCCCTGGTCGCGGCGCTGGATCGGGGTCTCGGCGGACAGGCGTATGCCGATGCGGCTGGATTCGGGCGTGACCAGCCAATCCTGCGTGGCCAGCGCGGCCAGCCCGGCCTCGGTGAACCAGTCGGCCCGGGGGCCGGGCACGACATCCACCGTCACCACGTCGCCGACACGAGGCAGGGGCACAGGAAGAGGCGGATCGGGATCGACGGCGCGCGCCAGACGGTTGGCCAGCGGCAGACGGTCACCCGCCTGCAAAGGCGCGGGGCCGATGTGCGAAAGCGTATCCGTGGCGGCGGAACCGAGGGTCAGCGGCGCATCGAAACCGCCGCGCAGGCCCAGGTAGCTGTACATGCCCCGCTCCGGCGTGCCCAGTTCGAGCCGGTCGCCGGCATCGAGCGCGAAAGGCCGGGCAAAGGGAGCATGCGTCTCGGAGCCGCCATTAGCGCGGATGGTCAAGGGACACGGCGCGCCGGTGACGGCAAGCGTGACCGGCCGGTCGGCCCGCAAGGCAAAGCCGCCGAACAGAACCTCCACGACAGCCGCGCCGCGCGGATTGCCGAGGCAGCGATTGACCGCCAGCGCCGCCCCGCGATCCATCGGCCCCGCCTCGCCGACCCCCTGATCGGCATAGCCGGGCCGGCCCATATCCTGGAACAGCGCCGGCCGGTCGGCACGGGTGACCGACAGGCCCTCGCGTGGCCGTACGGGTTCGGATTTCGGCGCTGGTGCCGGAATAACCAGCCCCGGCCCTTTGGTCACGTCGCGGAAGCGGACGCGGTCTCCCGGCACCAGCAGAGCCGCGCGGGGGCGCGAGGTGTCCCACATCTTCACCGACGTCATGCCCAGAAGCTGCCACCCGCCGGGGCTGTCGCCGGGATAGACGCCGCTGAACCTGCCGGCGACGGCGACAGAGCCTGCCGGAATGCGGAGCCGCGGGCTCTTGCGGCGCGGCACCTCGAAGTCCGGGTCGTCGCTCGTCAGATAGGCGAAACCCGGCGCGAAACCGGCAAAGGCCACCGTGTAATCCGCCTCGCTGTGGCGGCGAATCAGTTCCTCGACGCTCCAGCCGAGATGTTCGGCAACCGCGCCCAGATCCTCGCCATCATATCGCACGGAGATGTCGAAGCTTTCGGCGGCCCGTTCGCTCCGCGCGGGAAGCTTCGTCCGCGCCAGAAGCGCGGTCAGCCGCTTCCTGTCGGTCATCGCCGGATCGAAGCGCAGCATCAACGTCCGCGCCGCCGGAATGATCTCCACGATACCCTCCGGCTCGAGGGCGCGCAGATGATCGAGCAGTCTCAGCGTCGGTTCGAGGCCGCGCAGTTCGATCAGAATGCTGTCGCTGCCCGAAGGCAGGATGAGCAGGCGCTCAACCATGGGAAGTTGCGAACGGCACCAGCGACACGCCCTGGGAAGCGAGCTTCGCGCGCAGCACCCGGGCGATCTCGACCGAGGCCGGCGTATCGCCGTGGATGCAGATCGACTGCGCATCGAGGGCGATTTCGCTTCCGTCCACGGCAACGATCGTTCCGTCCGTCACCAGCTTCAGCATCCTTGCCGCGACCTCGACCGGATCATGCACAACGGCGCCCGGCAGCCGGCGGTCCACCAGGCTTCCATCGGCATTGTAGGCCCGGTCGGCGAAGGCCTCGCAGACCACGGCCAGCCCTGCGGAGCGGGCCTGTTCCACGAACGGCGCGCCGGCCAGCGCCAGCACGACCAGCCCGGGATCGACGGCCCGGATGGCCTCGATCACGTCGGCGCCCTGCCGGGCGTCATGGGCGATGGTGTTGTAGAGCGCGCCATGCGGCTTCACGTAGCGCACTTTCGTGCCTGCCACATGCGCCAGCGCCTGAAGCGCGCCGATCTGGTAGATGGTGTCGCCGACCAGTTCAGCGCTGGAGGGGTTCATGTTGCGGCGGCCGAAGCCGACGAGGTCACGGTAGCCGACATGCGCGCCGATGCTCACGCCGCGCGCAGCGGCCGCGCGCAAGGTGGCCAATATTCCGGCCGGGTCGCCGGCATGGAAGCCGCAGGCGATGTTGGCGCTGGTGACGATGTCGAGCATCGCCGCGTCGTCGCCCATCCGCCACGGGCCGAAGCTCTCGCCCAGATCGCTGTTCAGGTCGATATGCGCCATGTTCTCGCCGCTCCTCGTCAGCACCCTGTATTGTTGAGTACCATAATATAGATTGTTCAACAATATTAAATGAGGTGCATGACACTGGATTTTGACCCCGACAGGCTGCATGAAAAGGGGCCGGCACGAGGAGAAAGATGGACACCGACCTGAACAGGGATGCCCCTTCGGAGCGCTCGCTGGCCGTGCGGGTGGCCACGCAGATGCGCGACCTGCTGATCGCCGGCGATTTCGCGCCCGGCGAGAAGCTTTCCGAGCACCAGATCGCGACGCGCTTCGACATCTCCCGCAACACGCTGCGCGAGGTCTTCCGCCTGGTGACGAGCGAGGGACTGCTCGAACACGTGCCCAACCGCGGCGTCTTCGTTGTGTCGCCGGACGAGGCGGCGATCCTCGACATCTACCGTGTGCGGCGGGTGATCCAGGGCGGCGCCGTCCAGGCCTCGGCGCCCGGACATCCGGCCTTGGCGCAGATGCGCGGCTGCGTCGCGCGGGCGCAAGCGGCCCGCGAACAGGGCGACTGGCAATTGGTGGGCACCGAGAACATGGCCTTCCATGGCGCCATGGTCGGGCTGTGCGACAGCACACGGCTCTCCGCCTATTTCGCCCGCCTGCTTGCCGAACTGCGGCTGGTGTTTCGCCAGATGGAGGATTCGGCCTTCCTGCACGAACCCTACATCCGGCTGAACGCCGAACTGGTCGCCTTGCTGGAGGCGGGAGACATAGCCGCCGCCAGCACCGCGCTCGACGCCTATCTGCTGAAATCCGAACGCTCCATCCTCGGCGCCTTCCTGCGCGACCGCGGTTGAAGGCGTCCAGCGGCTGGCAGGCTATTCCCCAGCAACCAGCAGGCGGCGAGGCGTCCTGGTCAGGCGCCGCCCGCCCTCGCGGGTGACCACTACGGTCTCCGAGAAGCCCAGCCCCTCGGCTGTCGTATAGACGTGGAACACCATGTTTTCCTCCAGCGGCCAGTGCTGGTCGGGCAGGAAGACACGCGAGAAATCACTGCTCCTCGGCGTGCGGATGTAGAGGCCCAGCGTATAGGCGCTGACATTGGTGTATTCGGCGCGGAGGCCGGCATCGAGCACGCCCTGCCGCACGATCCTGTCGACGTCGGAAGCCGGAACGCCGGGCTTCATCGCGGCGATCTGCGCATCCTGGAGCCGGATCAATTCCCGCGCGACCTCCCGCTGGCGGTCCGAAGGCTGTCCGATCAGGATCGGGCGCATCATCCGGGCTCCGTAATGTGCGACCCGGGGGATCAGTTCGACATGCAGGATATCGCCCGCAAGAAGCTCGTCCGAGCGGTAAAGGCCGTGCAGGAATTCGTGGCTGCCGCTCGCGCGTACGACAGGCCCGGCTTCACCGGTATCGGCGCCTTCACGCAGGAAGGCCGCAGCCGCGATGGCGGCAGCTTCCCCGGTCGTGAAACCCGGACCGGCCGCCGCAGCCGCCACCTTGGCCATGGCGCTGTCGGCTATGGCCGCAGCCTTGGCGATAAGGCCGACCTCGTGATCGGATTTCACCCAGCGCAGGGATTCCGTCGCGCCCATGAGGTTCACTAAACGGAGCTTCGGCAGGGCGGCCGCGAACTCCCGTTCGCGGGCCGGGTTCCAGCTTATCGAGTTGAAATCCAAGCCGATGCGCGCGGCCCCGAAGCCACGCCTCTCCAGTTCTTCCGCCATAACACGCTCGGGCCTTGCGGTGTCGGTGAAGCCCACCACGTCGGCGATCCAGCCGCCCTCGCGGCAGGGCGCCTCGTCCAGCGCGCGCAGGACGAACCAGGGGGCGCCGTCGCGCGGCAGGAAGATGGCGCGGTACATGGTCTCCGACACCGTATAGCCCGACAGCCACGCGAGGCTTTCGCCACTGTCGAGGATCATCAGGTCGCAGCCTTCCTGCGCCATCAAGGCGCGGGCGCGATCCACGCGCCAGGCATATTCGCCGGGAATGGCGTCAGGCATTGTCGTCCACGCCGCAGATCTCGAGGATGGTGAGCATGTACACCTTGATCATGTCGATGTAGTCGACGATATCGACGCGCTCGTCGGGCATGGTGTTGTAGCGGCCGCCGCAACCGCACACGATGCCTTCCATGCCGCCCAGTTCGTAGAGATGGCCTGCGTCCGAGCCGTAGAAGCGTGTCGGCATGATGGCCCCGGTCGGCTGGGCTTCGCCGCGAACCTCCCTGTAGGCCGTGTTGATCGCCTTGACGATCCTGCTGTCGCGGCTGACTTCAAAGGGCGGCATCAGCGAGATGCCGTTCCTGTCTACTGTCGACAGTTCCGCCTTGAGGCCCGGGAAGGCGGCTTCGAGCGCATCGAGTTCCTTGCGCATGTCGGCCAGCACGCCTTCGCGCGTCTGGCCCGGCGCGTAGCGGGCCGACCCCTTCAGGCGCACGAAATCCGCGACTTGCGGCGGACGCCACTCTTCCAGGTCACGGCCGAGGGCGCCATGGACGACGCCGACATGGCAGCGGTTGACATTGGCGTGGTCGGGGCTCAGAGCCCCCGAGAAGGTCATGGCGTTCAGCCGCGGAATGAGCACGCAGGCGGCGCCGATCGCATCGACGGCCTCCTCCTTCTTCGACAGGTGGCGGGTGTCGCCCGTCAACTCGATGGAGAAGGTGAGCGCCGCCGCATGCATGGTCACGGCCGCCAGGTCGCTCGGCTCGCAATTGACGAAATAATCGGCTTTCAAGCCTTCCTGCAGCAGGGCCTCGGTGCCGACACCGCCCTGCAATTCGCCAACGACGAAGGTCAGGATGACGTCGCCCTTGAGCTTGACGCCGGCTTCCTTGAGCGTCTTGACGGCGCAGAAATAGGCCGCGTCGGAAGCCTTCATGTTGGAGACGCCGATGCCGTAGATGAACTTGTCGTCGACGAGTCCGCCCCAGGGATCCACGGTCCAGCCCTCGGTCACCGGATTGGTGTCGAGATGGCCGTTGAAGATCAGGCTGTTGCCGCCGCCGGTCCCCTTGAACGTCCCGACCACGTTAGCGCGACCCTTGTCGCCGAAGGGACGAAGCTCGGCATCGATGCCGATCGCCTTCATCTCCTCGACCATGCGGCGCACGAGGACACCCTCGCCCTCGGTCTCCGAATAGGTTTTGTGGCGCACCATCATCGACACAATGTCGAGGCAAGCCTTCTCATCCACGCGTGCAAGCAGCGCCTTTCGGTCCATGTCAGTCTCCTGGAAGCGGGGCGCATGGCCCCTTGATCTCATGCGGTCAGGGTCAGTGAAGCGGGAGGGGTCACGGCAGCCACCAGTTCACGGGTGTAGGGTGCCCTGTCGGGAGAGGTGATCGCCTGCGTCGGCACCACCTCGACCAGATCGCCGCGATACATGACCGCGATACGGTGGGCGATCTGCCGGACCAGATTGATGTCATGGGTGATGAAGATGTAGGCGACGCCGGTCTGCTGGTGGAGATCCATCAACAGCTCGATCACCGATGCCTGCACCGAGACGTCCAGGGCCGAGGTGATCTCGTCGCAGATCACCAGCCGCGGGCTCGAAAGGAATGCGCGGGCAATCGCGACGCGTTGTTTCTCGCCGCCCGAAAGCTGGTGGGGGAAACGATCGATGTAGCTTGCCGGCAGCCGCACGCGGTCCAGCATCTCCTCGATCTGGCGCTGCACCGGCACCCCTTCCCGGTCTCCATAAAGCTTGAGCGGCCGCACGAGAATTTCCGAGATGCGCTGGCGCGGATTGAGCGAGGCGTCGGGATGCTGGAAAATGATCTGGACTTCGCGGCGATAGGCGCGATCCATGTCGCCAAGCCCGCGTATGGGCCTGCCGTCGAATTCGATCAAGCCGTCGAAGCGGTTGAGACCGGTCATCGCCTTGGCAAGCGTCGACTTGCCGGAGCCGGATTCGCCGACGATGCCGAGCACCTCGCCGGGCTTGATGTCGAGCGTCACGGCACGGTTGCCGATCACGGGCGTGAAATCGCGGCGAAGCAGGCTGTCGAGCAGCGATCTGCGGCCATAGTTCACGCTGACGTCGCGGACCCTGACCAACGGTTCGGCCTGCGGCGGATCGCCCTTCAGCAGCCGCCGGTCAGGCCTCGGCACAGCGCCGATCAGCGCGCGCGTATAGGGGTGCTTGGGTGCGCGGAAGAGAGGTTCGGTTTCGCCTTCCTCGACAATCTCCCCCTTCTGCAGCACCGCCACGCGGCCGGCGGTGCGTGCCACGATGGCCAGATCGTGCGAAATATAGAGCGAGGCCACGCCGGTTTCGGCCTGAAGCTGGGCGAAGAGGTCGAGGATCTGACGAGAGGTGATGACGTCCAGCGCAGTCGTCGGCTCGTCGAAGATGATAAGTTCAGGGTTGCAGGCGACGGCCGTGGCGATGACGACGCGCTGCTTTTCGCCGCCCGAAACCTCGTGCGGCAGGCGATGCATCATCTCCACCGGGAACTTCAGGCCGACATGGGCCAGCCTTTCCTCGCCGGCCTTCCAGGCCTGCGCACGGCTCAGCCCCTGATGGCGGATCAGCACCTCGGTAAGCTGCTCGCCGAGCTTCAGCGTCGGATTCAGCGAGGTCGAAGGGTCCTGAAAGACCATGCTGATGCGGCGGCCGCGCAGATCGGCAAGCTGGCGCGCGGATTGCGAACGCAGGTCGGTGGAACCGAGATGGATCGTTCCGGCGTTCTCGACCGCGTTCGGCGCCAGATAGCGCATGATCGCCGAGGCCATGGAACTCTTGCCGGAACCGGATTCGCCGACGAGGCCGAGAATCTCGCCGCGCCCGATGGTCAGGTTGATGTTCTTGAGCACGCTCAGGCGCTCGGAGCCGACGCGATAGTCGAGCGAATAGTCGCGGACGGAAAGAACGGGTGTCTGGTTTTCGGTCATGCTCGTCTCTCAGGTCCGCGGGTTGAGCGCGTCGCGCAGCCCGTCGCCAAGCAGATTGAAGCCGATGGCGGTGACGGCGATGATCGCGCTCGGCCAGATCAGGATCCACGGGCTTCGATGCAGATATTGCCGGGCTTCCGACACCATCAGACCCCAGTCGGCGGCCGGCGGCTGCGCGCCGAGGCCGAGGAAGCTCAGCGTCGCGAACAGCATCACGGCGAAGGAAACCCGGATGGTCAGTTCGACTACGATGGGGGCGACGACATTGGGCAGCATTTCGCGCAGCACGATGTAGCCGCTGCCCTCGCCGCGCGCGATGGCGGCCGAGACATAATCCTGCTTGCGCACGGTGAGCGCGACGGCACGGGTGATGCGGGCCATGCCCGGCATGAAGGCGACCGCGACCGCCAGAAGCGCATTCGCCCCGCCGGCGCCAAGAAGCGAAACCACCAGCAGCGCCAGCAGCAGTGAGGGGATCGCCATCACGGCATCGATCGTGCGCATGATGAACTCATCCCAGCGCCCGCCCAGATAGGCCGAGGCGGTGCCGACCACGGCTCCCAGCAGCGTGCCGAGCACGGTCGCCAGCAGCGCCATCGTGACGGTAGAGCGGGCACCCGAAAGAATGCGGCTCAGAATATCACGGCCATACTGGTCGGTTCCCAGCAGATACTCCCCGCCCGGCGGCTTATAGCGGGCAAGCGCGGCCATGGCGTCCGGGTCATGCGGTGCGAACCAGCCGCCGGTCACCGCGGCGAAGAGGACGAGCACGACGATGATCGAGCCGAGCAGTCCTTGCGGCGTCATCAGCAGGCGTCGAAGGAAATCAGTCATACTGGATCCTCTTATCGAGCCACGCATACATGAGGTCGGCGGCGAAGTTCACGATGCAGTAGGTGGCCGCCATGATCAGCACGCCGGCCTGGATGACGGGCAGGTCGCGCGCCTGGATCGCCGCCATCAGCGCACGGCCGATGCCGGGTATGGAAAATATCTCCTCGACCACGATGACCCCGCCCAGCAGATAGCCCACGTCGAGCGCGACGATGGTGATCGTCGGCAGCAGCGCATTGCGCAGGCCGTGGCGAAACAGGATACGCGAGCGGCTGAGGCCCTTGAGATGGGCGGCGCGGATATAGTCGGTGTGCAGGACATCCACGAGCTCCGAGCGCACCATCCGCGAGACGTGGGCGATCATGATGATCGAGACGACAGCGACCGGGAGGACGAGGTGGCGCAGGCCTCCGGCCAGATCCTGGCTCAAGGGGACGTGGCCCGCAGGCGGCAGGATGCCCCACCAGTCGGCGATGAACAGGACCGCCAGCGTCGCCGTCACGAATTCCGGCAGCGCGACGCCGATATAGGACAGGAAGCTGACCAAAAGATCGGTCAGCTTTCCGCGCCGGATCGCGGCAAGAATGCCGGCCGGCAAGGCCAGCACCAACATAAAGGCCAGCGAGAACACAGCCAGCGTGAGCGACGTCCCCAGGGCGGAGAACAGCGCCGGCCCGACCTGCTGGCCGGTGCGCAGGGAGGTTCCGAAGTCGCCCTGGAGGACGCCGCCGATCCAGCGCAGATATTGCAGCCAGACCGGGTCGTTGAGGCCCATGCTGTTGCGCAACGCCTCGAGCGCGTCGGCGGTGGCGTTTTCGCCCAGCATCATCACCGCAGCGTCGGCCGGGAGCACCTGGGTGATCCCGAAGACCAGCAGCGAAACCACCAGCAAGGTATAGAAGATCAGCGCGACGCGCTTGAGAATGTAACTCGCGGACAATGCAGTGTTCCGTTGGTTGTCCCGTCAGCGAGCCCGGCCCCGCAAGGGCCGGGCGGCGGCAGGTTCAGGAGGCCCGGGTCGGCGAGTTCGCATCCAGCCATGCAAAGTCGAGGCGGAAGACCGAGGCACGGGGATGGATGGCATAGTCATGCATCCATGCGCGCTTGGCGCCGAGCACGTCGAAGAAGGCGGGAATCAGCGAAGGCACGTCCTCGAACATCAGTTCCTGCGCCTTGGTGTAGATCTCGGTGCGCTTGTCCGCATCGAGAATGCCGCGGGCTTCCTCTATCAGGGCATCGAACTGCTTGTTGTTCCAGCGCGTCTCGTTCCACGCCGCATCCGAAGTGAACAGCAGCTTGAAGATACCGTCCGGCGTCGGCTGCATGTTGTAGAAGCCGATGTAGAAGGCACCCTTGGTCCATACCTGGTCCAGATAGGTAGCATGGGGCATGGTGCGGACATTGATCGTCACCCCGATTTCCTTCGCCATTTCGCGCAGCGCGATGGCGAGCTGGGTGCGGATCGCCGGGCGATCCGATGCGATCAGTTCGGCCTCGAAGCCGTCCGGCATGCCGGCCTCGGCCAGCAGGCGCTTGGCTTCTTCTAGATTGGCCTCGCGCTGCGGCAGGGCCTTGAAGAAGGCGTAGGATTCATTGAGCGGCGTGTCGTTGCCCTTGATGCCGTACCCCTCTGTCATGAAATCGACCATGGCGTCGCGGTCGATGCACAGGGCCAGCGCACGGCGCACGCGCGCATCGTTGAACGGGGCGATATCCGTCCCGAAGTTCACATTGCAGAACTGGCCAGATGCCGCGCGCAACGCATCAATGCCGTCCTCTCCCTCAAGGCGCATGAAATCGTTGGGCTCGACCGTCGCCACGAGATCGATGTCGCCGGCGATCAGCGAGGACACCTGCGCGCCGAGATCGGGGAAGACGCGCAGTTCGACACGGTCCACATGCGGGCGGGCGGAATCGTAATAATCGGGGTTGCGCTCGACGACGACCAGACGGTCGGGCTCATAGGACACCAGCTTGAAGGGGCCCGTGCCATTCGCCTCGAGGCGCAGGCTCTCGAAATTATTGGCGATGACGGAAGCAGGCACGATGCGGGCGTTGTTGTAGGCCAGCGCAACGGGAAGGTCGGCATAGGGTGTCGACAGGATGAATTTCACCGTCAGCGGGTCCACTGCCTCGATCTTCTCGATCGGGCCGACATTGTTGCGGGCGGGCGACGCGAAATCCGGGTTCAGGATCGCCTCGAAGCTGGCCACCACGTCAGCCGACGTGCAGGCCGCGCCGTCATGGAACTTGAGATTGTCGCGCAGCTTGAAGGTCCATTCGGTCAGCGTCTCGTTGGCATCCCATTCCGTGGCCAGGTCGGGCTCGGCCTGCATGCTCACGCTCAGACGGGTAAGGCCGGAATAGAGCAGTTCGGCAGCCAGATATTCGGGGTTCACCCGGCTCAGCAGTGGATGAAGGACACTCACGGCCTGGTCGATTGCGACACGTAGGGTACCGCCCCTTTCAGGAGCAGCCTGCGCCAGTGCGATATCGGGCGCATAAGCGTTCAGCGCCATCACGGCGGCCGTCGAAAGCAGGAAAGTACGTCGGTTGAGGCTCAAGTTGGTTTCTCCCTAGGTTTGTGCTCAGAGATCCGGGTTCAGCTCTGGTTCGAAGCCCGCCGACAGATAGGTCAGGATGGTTTTCGCCAGGGCGGCCAGATCGTTCCTGGTGGTATGCTCCTCGGCCCCGTGGGCGTTGGACGAAGGGCGGATCAGACCGCCTAGGATGATTTCCTGCGCCACACCGGCCTGCTGAACATAGCCGGAATCCGAGGCGCTTGCCGCCCCCCACTTGCTGAAGTCGCCGGGGGCATAGCCGAACCCTTCCTGTACCGCCCTGATCCAGCGGGGATAATGCGGCCCCTCCGGATCGGCGGTCGGGGTCAGGTGGCCGACAAGGTCGAAGCGCAGCCCGGCGCCTGATGGCGCAGCCGCCTTGATGGCGTTCTCGATTTCCGCCCTCACCTGGACGAAATCCTCCTCCGGCGCATAACGCCGCGACACCTGGAAGACGAAACGATCGGGCACCTGGCCGCCGCAGGTGCCGCCATTGGCGACGGTGATCGATATCTGTGCCGCGAGGGGCGCCGCCCCGGGAGCGGCAGGCAGGGCGGAAATCCGTTTCGAGACCACCGGGCGCAGATCCTGCACCGCCTGCATCATCGGCAGCGCCGCCTCGATCGCGTTGACCCCGCGTCCGGCCCGGTTGCCGTCGGCGGCGTGGACGGCATGTCCTTCCACCGTGACCTGGAGATTGAAACTGCCGAAGCAGCCGCCCCAGATACGTGGCGTGGCCGAGCCATTGAAATTCAGCAGATGTCCGCCGATCTCGCCCTGCTCGGCAAGATAGCGGATGCCGGGGTAAAGGCCGCCCTCTTCGTCGGTGCACAACAGGAACCGCGGGCGATAGGCCAGTTCCAGCCCGGCCTGCCTGGCGCAGCGCACGGCATGAATGGCTGCGGCGATCGCCCCCTTCATGTCGGCGGCGCCAAGTCCGTAGAGAACACCGTCTTCTTCGGTCAGGCGAAAGGGGTTCCGCTTCCAGCCGCGCGCGGCGCAGACCGTATCGACATGGAAATAGAGCGAGCAGACTGGCTTCTCTCCGGCCATATCCGCCACGAGATTGACGCGCGCCCCCGAGGCCGGCCCGCCTTCGACCCTCCAGAGATCTTCGGGAACGACGACGCGGCGGGTCTCGAATCCCAGGGGAGCGAGCATCTCCTCCATGAGCGCGGCGAAGCCGTCATAGCCCTCGCCCGGCGGGAACGTCGTGTCGACGACGATCATCCGGCCAAGCTCGGCCACGGACGTGTCGAGTCCAGCGTCGACTTGCGCCAACGCTTGCGAATGGACAGCGTCGAACTGGCGCGCTCCGGCTTCGAGGGTCACAGGTCGGTCTCCCAAAAACGACTGTCTCGATATTAAACTATAAACTATATAGAAATAGCAACAGCTTTGTTGAGCGCCATTGGCAGCCCGACGCCGGACGGCTAGACTCAAACCGATTTTTTCGACCATGCGGGGCCGTATTTGTCTGATCTTTCAATGCACTCGCCCATCTATCGTGCAGTTGCGTCACAGATTGCCGACCGAATCGCTTCCGGCACCTGGCCGGCGGGAACGGTGCTGCCTGCGGAAACGGCGCTGGCGCAGGAATTCCGTGTTTCGGTCGGAACGGTTCGTCGTGCCCTGGGAGAATTGACCGCCGAAGGATCGCTGGTGCGGCGGCGCAAGACCGGCACGGTGGTCACCGGGCGTTCGCCAAAGCACAATCTGCGCTTCTACTTCCACTATTTTCGCCTGCACAAGCGCACCGGCGAAATGCAGAATTCGATTCCGCGCATCCTTGCCGTGACCCGTCGCACCGCCACTTCGCACGAGGCGCAGACGCTGGGGATCGGCGCGGAGGAGGACGTCGTCCACATTCACCGCGTGCGCGAGGTCGAAGGCCGCCCGGTCATGCATGAGGAAGTCGTGATCCCGGCGGTGCTGATCCCGGATTTTTCGCTGGAGAAAGAGAAAATACCGGAACGGCTCTACCCGATGTTCTGGCACCGATACGGGATCAAGATTTCAGCCATCCGCGAGATGATCGAGGCGGAACTGGCCACCGAACAGGACTGCCGGTTCTTGGACCTGAGCGCGCCTGCAGCGGTCCTGGTGATCAATGAAGTGGCCTATGACGAGCAGGCCCGGCCCATCTTGATGAACAGCCACCGGGCGACAACAGCAAACGACGTCTATATCAACGAGATTCAATAGGACCGCTTCCTTCAGCGGCCGGCCGGGCACATTTTTAGGGCGGCAGTCATAAAATTCTCAAATGTGAGGCTTTTCATAGTTCCAGCGCCCGTATCCGGCGGATGATCCGGCGCTTCCTCGGTCCCGGGCCGGGGAGCGTCCAGGGAAAACCGAGGTGGAACATGCGAATTACCGTCAAGCCCGCAAAGCGGGAGGGCATGCCGAAACGAATTTTCGAAAGCGAGCTGACCAGCAGCGATTTCGACGGGGCCAACGGCAGGGAAGTGATCATCTCCGTCACCGCCGGCCCGATCTATCAGAAGGCCCGTTATCAGGACCGGTCGCAATATCGCTACGACATCGTGCTGACCGCAAAGGAAATCGCCGCCATAGCCGGCGCGGTGAACTATGTCGCCTCCGCCGGCTAGGGCCGGTCGCAGCCGGTTTCATTGCCGAACGCTGCGGCTTGTCTCCATGGCCCTTTGTCTGGCAATGTGACGGAGCGCGGGGAAGGCGGCGCCTGTCATGGACAGAAAGAGTTTTTTCGCCGACAAGATCGTGTGGCTGGATGCGCACCGGCCGGCCTCCAAGCGTGCGAGCCTCACCAAGCAGGGCGTCGCGGCCGCGGCGGCCGGCACCGTCGACCGCAGCTTCTCCGACCGCGATCTCTTCGAGCTCCTGTTCCACAATTGCACCGCCGAAAAGATGCCGGCCGGCCGCCACCTGTTCCTGCAGGAGGATCGCTCCGACCGCGTGTTCGGCCTCATCGACGGCTCGGTCGAGATTTCCATCTATTCCATCGACGGCCAGAAGCTGGTGGCCAATGTCGAAACGGCGCCGAACATCATCGGCGAGATCGGCGCACTCGACGGCGGCCTGCGCACCGCGACCGCGATCTGCCGCACCGATTGCATCATCGTCTCACTGGAGCGGCAGCAATTGCTGCGCCGCATCGAGGACAGCCCCCTGCTGGCGCGCTCGATGCTGCGCCTGGTGTGCCGGCGCGTGCGCTGGGTCAGCGAGTCGCTGGGCGACCAGGCCTTCCTGAACATCGAGGCGCGGCTCGCCAAGCGGCTGCTGCTGCTCGACCATATCCTGGCCGACCCCGCCGGCTGGATCGCCATCTCGCAGAGCGAGATCGGCGAGTTCCTCGGCGCCACGCGCGAGTCGGTCAACAAGCTCCTCACAGGTTGGCGAAGCCGCTCGCTCATCGACGTGCGGCGCGGCCACATCAAGGTCACCAATGCGCGCGTCCTGCGCAAGCTCGCCGCCGACGACGACGATACTTTCTAGGCGAATTGATAACCCCACCCCTTACCCCTCCCGCAAGGGGGAGAACAACGTCGCTTCCGTCACGTCGTCATCCCGGCCAAGGGAACGTCGGCGACCGCGAGCCGGGATCCATGCCGGTCGGATGGCGATCAGCCGCTGTCCGGTCTTGCCGGCAATGGATTCCGGACAGCCTGCCTTCGCTTCGCTGCGGCAGGCTTCCGGAATGACGATGAAGTATTTGCCGGGAGCAGATCAGGTCCGCAGAGGGGATGAAAGACGCCTCCGCAAAATGATCCGGAATCAATCCAGTCTCGACAGCATGTAGCGCAGGGCGGACCGGCTCGGCAGGAAGAAATAGCCGCCGCCGCGCGTGGTGACGAAGGACGGCATGCCGTTCAGCGCAATCGCCCCTTCCCATGTCGGGATGGCGAAGCGCCCGACCGGATCGCCCGCCTCGTCCACCATCTGGTTGCCGATCAGCGGGTCCTTCTCGCCGCGCAGCCCATGGAAATTGCCGGCCGCCATCCAGGTCTGCTGGATGAACTCGTACTGGCGCTCGATCGAGGCGTTGACGCACATGAACAGCAGGCCCTTCTCGGTCCCGGCATCTGCGGCCGCTGCCGAATAGGTGCGCCCCACGCGCAGGATGCGGTGCCGCCTGGTGATGCGTATCTGCGTGTCGAGATCGGTGTTGAGCGAAGCGCGCGGATTGGAGCGGCGCACATGCGCGCCGAGCGGGCATCTCAGGCCCTGCGGGTCCTCGGCGCCGAAGGTGAAGTCGTTGTCGGGCGAGCGCCCTGCCGGCTTTTCCGGATTCTGGATCAGGGAGGAGCCGTCCTTCCAGCGGCCGACGATGCGGGCGGCCACCCAGTCCGGCGCCACCGGCTTGCCGGTCAGGTCCGAGACGTCATCGGCCGCGTGGCGGCAATAGTCCTCGAAGCGCTCGACATGCTGCCAGAGCTGGCGCACGACCATGAAGCTGCCGTTGCGGCCGAAATCGTGCAGCGGCGCCTTCCCTGCGGTGATGCTGCCATCGGTCCCGATCGCCCGCAGGATGCCGAGCGGATCGGCCCTGCCCGGCACGGTCGGGCTCGGCGGGTAAAAGCCGTGCTCGTCCCGGTAGCCGAACAGGAACTCGCCGGCATTGACGAGGTGCATGGAATGCACCGGAACGCAGGCCTCGCGGCCGGTTCCCCGGATGACCGGCTGCGAGATCCCGTCGGCAAAACCGAACTGGTCGTGCACCTTGCGCTTGCAGCCATCGGCCGCATCGGCGCGGGCGCCGATGACGGTGAGGTCGAGGCGGTGCACGATGGGGATGCCCGTATCCCGGGACGCCGCCTCCAGCATCGCGACCATCCCGTCCAGCACTTGCGGGCTTTCGGCATAGCAATTGACGACGGCATCGACCGGATTGCCCTGCGCGCCCCAGAGCCATTCGCCGGGATCGTTCGGCCCGCCATCGTCGAGCACGCGGCTGCGATAGGGACTCGACATGCCCTGCCTGAAGGCGAGCGGAAAGCTTTCCAGCGGATCGTCGCCCCCGGCTTCGTCCAGCCCCAGACGCCTGAGACCGTCCGGCCCGAACAGCGCGATCATGGCGCTGTGGGCCGGCGGCGCATCGCCGAAGGAGAGCTTCGCCACGATGCGACCGAGCCATTCCCGCCGCCCGGCGACATCCGTATCCGGCGGGATGTGGAACGCCAGCATCCGGCCGTGCGACAGGCGGCCCATCGGCCCGAACACAATCGACTGGATCTCGCCCTGCTCCAGCATCTCCTCCGGCACGGCGTCGGGCAGCAGCAGGCGTTGCAGCCGGTTGAGCCGGGTCCAGGGCTGGCGCTCGGTGGAGGAGAACAGGCTGATCCAGTCGCGCGCCTCGCTCAGCCGCGCCGAGCACAGGCCCTGCCGGATCAGCGCATTCTTGCGGATATGGGTGGTCGAGAGATGCGGATAGGCGCTGTACCAGAAGCCGGTCGGCACCTGCTGGGTGCGCGCCCAGCGCTTGAAGCGGTCGCCGTCGCGCGCGCCGTGGAAGAACAGGAAGCGCGTCGGCGGAAAGCCTTCGGTGTTGCTCCACACGCCGGTCAGGCCCTTGGACGCCTTGGTGATGAAGTCCTCCAGATAGCTTTCCCAGCTGCCGCCGTAATTGCTGAAGAATGCCAGCCTGTCGGTGCCCGGAATGCAGACCCAGCGCGCGAAATGGATGGTGCCGATGCTGGACAGGAAGCCGGGCCGGAAGATGTGGGTCGCGGCAATGGAGATCACATAGAAGGTGAACCGCAGCAGCATGCGCCGGAACACCCCGGGCTTCAGCGTGGACACCGCCGTCATGTGGTTCTGCAAACCGCGATCTTCGCGCTGCTGCAATTCGACCAGGCGATCCAGCGAAATGGATTGGGTCGAGGCGACCGACGCCTGCTCGATGCGGCGCAGCCAGATCAGCATGAGGCCGAGGGCGAAAGAAAGCGTCGTCAGGATACCGAGGCCAGACAGCACGAAGGCGGTGCCCGCGCGCAGCAGGAAATGCGGCCAGGCCACCGTGGGATAGAAAAGCAGATAATAGGTCAGCGCCCAGCACAGCGCATAGACCGTGCCGACCGTGAGGTAGACGGGGCGGGCCAGAAGCGTGCGCCGAAAGGCGCTCCACGCGCCCTTGGGCGGATCGTCCAGCATGCTGGGAGCGGGCAGGAATGCCCACTGGAACGATGGATCGGCCCGCAGCCTTGCGCGCACCTCGTGCAGCACGGCAGCGGCATCGTTGCCCGGCCGGGCGGAAAGCTCCTCCACCATCCGCATCGCCGTCTTGGCCAGCTGGTCCTCGCGCAGGATGCGCTCGACGCTGTGGCCGGGCGTACCGCCGAAAACCAGCCCGTTCAGGCTGCCGAATATGGGCGACACGTCCGGCGCGTGCCGCTCCATGAACGCCACCGGATCGTTGCCGACCGGATCGGCCGAGAATTCGAGGAATATCTGCCCGGTCCGGTCGCCCAGCGCCCTGTCGAAGGCGGCGAGAACCGCGTGCCTGTCTCCGTCTCCCGACATTTCCAGCACCAGATGATGGGCAGGCATTCCATCCTCGGTCGCGCCGGTTTCGATGACCGACATCGAGGCGAAATGAACGGTGCCGACGCCATCCAATGCCTTGCGCACCTCGGCAGTCGACGGATTGCCCAGCGCATCGAGCCGCGCCTGGACCGTTTCCCTGGGCGTCCCGGCCTTCACCGGCACCATCACCGTGACCATGGATTGCAGGCCCACGGGGTCGAACTGGACCATCAGCCGGTCGGGATAGGGACCGAGCCGCACGAGCTTGCCTTTCCTGCCGCCGGCGCGGCGGAAACCCTGCCGGGAGAACAGGGCGCGGAAGCATTCGGCCGTCTGCACGCGCGCCAGCGCAGCACCGATGCATTTGTGGATGCCATGGCCAAAGACCAGCGTTTCGCGATCCGGCCGCTCCGGCCTGAAACGGTGCGGCTGTTCCACCGCGCGGGTATCGAACATGGCCGAGCGCGTCGCCGGCCAGATGACCGTATCGGCCCTGACCGTATAGGGTTTGCCCCTGCCGCCCCCGATCTGGCGTTCTTCCCGCGCATAGCGCCACGGGCTGATCCAGATCGGCTTGAAGCGCATCGCCTCGACGATCGCCCGGTCGAGCCGCGCGTCGTCCCCGGCGGCGACTGCCGCCGCCACCTCATCGAAGATCTCGCGGCGCGACAGCACCACATCGAGGCAGTTGCCGCCGCCCAGCAGCGTAGTCGGCCCGAAGCCGGTGATCATGCCCATCATGATCGCATGGACGTCGCCCCGCCCGATGCGCCCCTCCAGCATCGCGCCGACCAGCCGGTCGAGTGGCCTGTCGCGCGGCGCGCCCTCGCCGAGCACCGCGTCGATGGACCGGTCGATGGCGGCACGCATGTTGCGCGAGGCGGCGATGGCCAGTTCCCGCACCGGGCGGCTGGCCGTCGCATCGCCGAAGAACAGGGTGCTGAGCGCGATGTTCCAGTCGGCGAACTCGCCCTCGTCATCGACCTCGATGCCGTAATAGTCGCGGCAGATCGCCGAGGAGACGACGCGGAACAGGTCGCCGGCCGCGTTGAGCTGCGTGTCCGCCGCCGCCACAATCTCCCTGGCGCGCCGCGCCGCGATCGGCCGCACGCGCTCCTCCACCTCGCCGGGCGGAAAGGCGCCGAGCACCACCGACTTCAGGCGCCGGTACTCTTCCCCGTCCGTCATGCCGAGGATGAAGTTCGTCCCGCCGGCGAACTCGACCATCTCCGGCCCGTAGGGCGTCTCGAAATCGGCCTGCCGCTCCAGCACCTCGCGGACGTCGGCGTTGCGCGTCAGGAGCACGAAGCGGCCGCAACGGAAACGCGGCAGAAACGTCCTGAACAAGCCGAGCCACCAGTCGGGATGCTCGAACAGATAGCCGACCGCCCGCGCGATCAGCCCCTTCGAGCGCAGGCGCCGGATATCGAAGGGCGGAACCCCGGCGTCGACGGGAAGCTCGGCCTGCGCCTTCGCCAGGCCCTGGAAGTATTTCGGGCTGCACTTGAACACCATGGACCGCCCCTTCGAGCCGCTGTCCCAGCAATCCACCTTTCGTCACGTCGTCTCTGTGAAGCACCTCACACAAAGGGCATCACCTTGCTGTGCGCTGGCCGGCTCAGGCGTCGGCGAGCTGGAAATTCTCGATCATGCCTTCGTTGACCGCCTTGTCGCGGAAGGGAATCCATTCGATCCATTTGCGCTCGAAATCGGGATGGCGGGCATGGAACAGGCGCGCCTCCTGCCGCGCGTCCGCAAGGCGCCCGAGGCGCGCCAGCGCACCGGCCTTGAGATAGCTGGCATAGAAATAGTTCGGGGCAAGCGACAGCGAGCGGTCGGCCGCCTCGACCACCGCCGGCCAGTTGCGGGCGATGGTGTGGGCCGCCGCCAGTTCCCCGAGATTATGGAAGAGATAAGTCTCGAAAGGGCTGAGCCGGATTGCCTCGGTCAGGTGGCGGATGGCCTCTCCCGGTTCCAGCAGCAGCCCCCTGGCGCTGCCCAGCCCCGTATGCGCCAGCGAGAAGCTGGGATTGATGTCGATGGCCTGCCGGCACAGGTCGATGGCCGATTGCGGCCGGGCCTCCAGGATCTCGACGAAACCGAGATAGCAGTAGGGGCGCGCGTCGAGGCTGTCCATCAGCAATGAGCGCCGCGCATAATTGGCGACGATCCTGAGTTCGTCGCGGTCGGCGAAGTTCAGCCAGGCCTTCCACAGATGCCACCAGGCCAGCTCGTTGAGCACGGCGCTCGAATTGGGGTCCTCGTCATAGGCCTGCCGGAAATATTCGAAGGCGCGCGCCGTGTCGTCCGAGGAACGCCGCTGCATGTGCCAACGGCCGCGCCGCAGCAACTGCCAGGTCGACAGCGATTCCGGCGGAACCTGGAAGGTGCGAACCTGCTCGACCCGGTCGACCTCGCGCTCCAGCCGCGAGACGATCTCGCCGCCCAGGTCCCGTTGCAGGCGCTGCACCTCCTTGAGGCCGCGCTCATAGCGCCCCGCCCAGATGACGCGCGAATTGGAACTGTCGGCCAGCGACGCGCTGAGGGCGATCCGCTCGGCATCGCCCGACACCGAGCCGGAGACGATGTAGCGCGCCCCCAGAAGCAGACCGATGGCAGCGGTGGTGAGCGCGGGGTCGCGGAACTGGAAGCTGGAATCCCTGGCGATGACCGGGACCGAGCGCGTGTTGGCGACGCCCAGCAAGATGTCGTCGGCGATGCCGTCGCACAGATAGGCCAGCGTGGGGTCGCCGGTCAGGTTCTGGAACGGCAGCACGGCAAGCGCCGGCAGCTCGTCGGTGCTGCCGGTGGCGTGCGGCGGCCCGCGCCCGGCGCGCAGGTCCATCAGCGGGCGCGGGGCG